>Ga0105252_10000288_pt1 | contig 40063 bp, 41 predicted proteins | sample EasRivMeERMZT100_FD_89675 | JGI IMG/M metagenome (GOLD analysis project Ga0105252, IMG submission 89675) | Soil microbial communities from meander-bound floodplain in the East River, Colorado, USA - East River MetaG ERMZT100 | ecosystem: Environmental > Terrestrial > Soil > Floodplain | place... | reverse complement strand
GTCGCTGTCTGCATAGCCGCCGTGCGCTGCGGAGCCAGCCTGCTCGGACTTGTCGAGGCCGATCCCGTAGGGGAGATCACAGTGGATGAATGAGAAGGGCTGGCCGGTGTATGAGTTCACCCATGCCATGAAGTTCTCGGATAGGATAGACTCGGGTTGCTTCGGAACAGGCTTCGCGGTTGGCTTAACCCCTGACACCATGGTCATGCTGGGGGCTGCTGGTTGCAGCGGGGCTTCGACTATCTCGGGTGCCATCAGGTCATTCATGGCGTCGTCAGCTAGACGGCCCTCCCGCCGGGCGATGATGTTGTAGGCTGGGCGGTAGCCAGTCGCGGCGAGGATCATAGGGTCTTTGAGTTCGACCGCTTCCGCGACTTTCAGCATGATGCTCAATAGACCACCTTGCATCCCGATGGACTCGGCGGTGGACTGTTGAGTCCAGCCCGACTCAGATCGGACATACAACTGGTGGATGCGCTTGACCGCGGCGACCTCCTCCTGCCATGTCAAGTCATGTCGCTTGACGTTCTCCTCAAGTTCGAGGATCTGGCGTTCGGTTTCGGATAGGTCCTCGACCATGCGGCAAGGGATGTCGGGCAAGGTAAGGGCTTCGGAGGCTCGGTAGCGGCGCTCCCCTGCAATCAGCAGGTACGATCCACCTTCCTGGGCCTCGACGATGATGGGCTGGACTACCCCCCGGAGTTTGATCGACGGGAGCAAGTCCTCGACGTTGACTTTTCTCCGCTGTCTGTCAGGGGCTACGGTGATCTGAGCTAATTTCAGGCGTTTGTACTTGTTTGTGATAGTCACGGCAGGGTCCCCCTGTGGAAAGGTGTAGCCCCCCGGTGACGCGGAACTGCCGGGGGGCTACGCAGCGACTAGGCTTCAGCCGGGCCGCTGATCTGGCTGATGTTGTTGTAGAACACGCCCTCTTCCTTATCGGAAGGGGTCATGGTAACAGTCATCTGCACGGGCCGGCCCTTGACTTCCGGGATAGCCTCGCCGAAGGAACGGCCTTCGATTGAGACGCCGAGGGAATCAAGGAAATCCTTGAGCCGGTACATGGAGTCATCGGTCAAGTAGAAGTCTGTGGACGGCTTCCACTTGGTGAGGTCGAGGGGCTGACCCTCGGCATCGACCAGCTGGGCGGCATCAATGTCCGGTCCCGGCTGCATGTCCCCGATCTCGAACTTCACGAGCGGGGTCTTTTTCTGTTTGGACTCGTCGAACTTGTAGCCTACGATACGTCCGAAGTAAGTCCCTGCGGGTTTTGCTGTCGGGCGCTTGACTGAGTCCATAGGTTTTGAGAGTAGTGATTGAAAGTTTACGGTCATGCGAGTGCTCCAGATGAAGCTGGTTTCCCAGCGGATTCGCCACGAACTGCGGCGAAGTACTCGGCTAACCCGGAGTCAAGAGGATAGGTTCTCTTGACGAAACCGGGAGCCGGGTTCTTGAGGCCGAGGTTGTCCAACGGTTGAGTGACGATCTCTCGTCGGATGGACATACCACTGCCGATTAGGTTAACGCTGAGGACAGCGTTGAAGTATCTACCAATGGTGGGGCTGAGCGCGTTGCCGGTACCTGTTTCCGCGAAGCCCTTCTTTGACCCTTCTTCAGTGACGGTCATTATCTTCTCGTTGCCTTGCCGGTCCTTGATTACTTTTTGCTCGGACTTGCCGACCTCGCGGATGTGCGAGAGGACAATCACGTTGCACTTAACTGACTCGTCGTAGAGGGTGGCGCACAAGCTGTCGATCAGGCGCTGTGCGTCCCAGTAATCTTGTATCTGCGGGGCCACTCCGAGGCGGCCATTGAGTTGGGCGATGAACCTCATGGCTGCCTTCCCCGCGAACGTGAGGCTATCGACTACGAGAATGTCCTTCGGTCCCCAAGTCTCTAGGCTTCCACCATCTGGCCACTTCGACAGGGCATTGACGGCGTTCTGCCATGCGACAGCTTGGATCGGGGCGAGCCTGTTGTTGATGGCCTTCATCCGATCTGTCAGGGTGAGGTATGAGACTTGACCTAGCCACCCGTCAAGCAGCTTCTTGTCGCCCTTAGCTTTGTCCCGGAGGACTCCGACTAGGATGTCGAGCCCGTTGTCGAAGTCGAGTATCTTCAGGTTGTACCCTGCCATGATAAGCGAGGCTGTGGCCCCGGTCTTACCCGTTCCGCTGTCGCCAAGCAACAGCAGCTTAGTGGTTGTGTTCGACTGGTGGCTTGCGAGCGTTGGCACTAGATGTCACCTCTGACTTTCAATGGGTCCCAGACCCGTTTCTTAAAGGTAGCTGATAGCCATGAGTCCCGGACCTCGGGGGACTTTCCGCAGATCTTGCGGAACACACAGCCCCCGTATAGTCCACAGGACTGATAGTTCATGGGCCACCAATTCATCTCGGAATAGGTGAAGGCCTGACGGATGAAGTGCTTGGTTGTTTGGAAGTACTCCCGGCGCAAGGAGTCAGTCCGGGGGACCATGCCTCGGCGGAAGCGAGAGAGTGTGACTAGGACCTGCGCGGCGTCGATGATGACTCCTTGAATGGGCAGGTTGTATATGACCCGGCCAGCGAAATCGTACTGGGACATCTGAGAGTCGGGGGAGTACTTGTCGAAGTAGTCCTGGCCTTCGATGGAGTTCTTGGAGGTTTTTCTGTCAACGATGTAGAGATCCTTGCCCATCGAAGCGACCCGGTCGAGGTGACCTGTCAGGAGGATCTGCTCCCCGGTCGGGGCAGTCATCCCCGGAACCTCAAAGCGGAACGACAACTCCACCGCGGGCTTGCCGTTGGCGAGGATGATTGTTTTCAGCGGGTCATCCTTGAACTGGTCGAGATACCAGACTACGGTCCGCACCAGCGTGAACCTGTTTTTCTCCGGGATGTCGGAGGACCACGGGCGATTGAGTTCCCGACTCCATGTGCTGCGGAGACAAGCCCGGACTGCTTCAACCGTAGCAGCCGCATGGTCCATCCCGTCAGCCCGCTTGTGGTCATAGACCTCGAGGGCGTTGTGATAGCACAGCCCGAACGTCAGGTGGGCGGACTCACTCCTAGGAACCCAGCCGTCGATGATCGCCAGCTTGTAGTAACGAGGGCATTTCTCTAGGGCTGACAACGATGTGTTGTCCCAGGCGAATTGCACGGTGTTGAGTGCATGAGAGAAGCTGCTGTTCATAGGCCCAGATCCTCAAGGGTCACGCTGTCATCGAGTTTGGCCTTCGGGGCCTTGACCTTAGGGGCTTTCTCCGTGAGGATAAACCGGGCGCGGTCTGCCTGTAACGCGAGGACGATCTTGGTGATCTCCTCGTCCGTGACCAGCTCCGGGTCTTTGTTAAAGACTTCGTTAAGACTCTCCGGTGTCACCTGACTCATCGGTGAGGAGGTCGAGGTCTCTGAGGTCGGCATCGGATAGCTCCGGGGTTGGGCGGGCCTTTTCAGCTGCGGCTGCGCGGATACGGATGAGGTTCTTGCGGACGAGGGCGCGTATGTAAACTGTGGGTTTGATTTTCAGCGGCGCGAGTATCGCAGCCAGCTCGTCCCAGTCGCCTTGGAACAGGATGATGTCTTTTTTCTCGAGGGGTTCACTTGCTCGGCGCGGCATCGGGACTCTCTTTCACTAGCCATAACTCTTCGTTTGGCAGGACCGGGCTGACCCGGATCTGAATACCCGACAATGCAGGGTCGCCGGCTTTGGACCGAGCTTGGTACAGGAGCTGCTTCGCGCGTCCAACATCCGAGACTGCTATCACGATGCCGTACTGCGAAGCTGCCGCCAAGTGCCAAAACTCTAACCAGTTCATCTGCATTGCCGGGCTTTCGGTTGGGCGGGGACTGCGACCAGAGACGGAAAAGTCACCGCCCAACCTACTCATTACACCGCGAGATCTTCGACGGCCAACTCGGCAGTCGTCGCCACGCGGCGCTTGGCTTCCTCACGGATAGCCGGGTACTTGTCGAGCACCTGCTTGATGTACTCGCCCATCTTCTCCTTGGACACCGAACCAACCTCGATGTTCTTGGCTTTGAGGGCGGTCTTGACCTTCTCCTTGGCAATGCCAAAGGCCTCCCGCTCGACCGGATCGCTGGGAGTGCGCGGTCCACCGCCACCCTTGCGAACGCCGAACTCGTACTCGGATGCGTATTTCTCGAACGCTTCCGCGAGCGCGTCTTGGTCGAGGCTCGCGACCGGCACCTCCGCGTCATCCGCGAGGCCATTGGCCTGACGGTACGCGGCCTGAGCGGCCTTGATCTTGGGAGCGAAGTTGTTGCGGAGGTTTTCCGCGAGAGTCTGATTGAGGGCGGACGCTTCGCCTTCGGTCAGCTCGTATGCCCCAGCCTTGTACGGCTGAGGGGCTTCAAACTCCAGCCCTTGGATCGTAATGCTGGCAACGTCGGCTGACGCGCCAGTCCCTGTGGTTGTATCAGACATTTTAGTCTCCTCTGAACGCGGCGCGATTTTGCCCGCATGGTCAATGTCGCACGGTCCCGAACCCGTGTCAAGCCCCCAATGTGAGGCGTACACGGTTATTCTCGGGGGGATGTTTGATTGTCAAACAAGGGGGATCGAACTGCGGTTGCGTATCTAGTGGGTCTAGGGGTACGAACCTTGGCAACGCGGCACCCGGACCACCCACCTATCTGCCAATGGCCTAGGTCAGAGTGACACCAACTTCCACCTGACACGATGCCGAGGCTGGCAGCTTTAGCCGCGGTCCCTGGGGGATAGGCCCGGATGACTCGACCGCGGGCTACCTGATTGATGTCGATAGCCTTGCCGCACGGATGGAGCGAGGCGAGGCCACAGCGGCCCCTCCTGATCCCACCCATGAACTTGATTGGATAGCCATGCTCGTCGAGCCAATCTATGAACTCTTGGAACTTGGCCGCCGCCGAGGAAGCGACTTGAGTTTTCGCTCCGCTCTTGGATTTAACTTCCGCCCCGAATACGCAGGTGGTTGACAGCAGTAGTATTATGAATGGCTTCATAGCCCTAAGTCCTCCAGTGTGATTGAGTCATCAAACGCTGGCTTACGCGCCCGCACGGGGTCTGGAGCCGTGCGGATAGTTTCACATGTTTGTCGGAGCAGGCGGATCAACTCCACAGCTGTCAGGTCCACGGCAACTATGGGTAGGCCATCCTCTTGGGACCACATACCCATTAGAGCAAACCGCCCGTCTCGCTGAGCCCATACCCGAGGGCCATTGTATTTGTAGGACTTGACCTCCTGCTCCGACTCGGTCATTGCATCTCCTCCAAGTTGGCGAGGACGAGGCGGAACTTGGTCCTCGTCTCGATCACGTATTGCAGGTTCATGTCTTGCTGCAGGGCGATCATGTGTCCGGCAGCTGCTTGGGTCTTAGCGTACTTGGAGGGGACTCTCCACGGGTCGAGATGTACGACCGTGTGCCACTCCAAGCCCTTCGCCTTATGCCCGGTCGCGAGGGTGAACCGGATGCTCCCAGCTTGGAACATCGTCGAGAGGGTTCGGCGGATGTCCCCGGCTGTTTTGGCATCTGAGTTTTCTATTACAGCTTCGAAGCAATCCCACTTGTCTTGGATCAAGGCAACCCGCTCGTCCTTACCATTGGCCCGAGCCTTTGAGATCTCCGACTCTCCCCATTCCCGGAGCAGCCCGATGCACAACTCCACGCTGGCGTCATCGTCAGGGAGGACCTTCTTGCTGAGTGTAATCAGGGCCTTCCCGATCTCCGATCCCATCAGCGTACACCCGATGTGCTGCTTGATCAAGCGTAGGGCAGCAGCGAAGAGTGGGGCATTATTCCGGCAGAGGATCGCGACTTGTTCCCCTCCCGGACTAAGCGATGCAGCCTGCCAATCACTGCTGAAGTTGACCACCTCTCCATCAGGAGCAGTTGCGTGGGCATTGTATCCTGGTGCATGGGTTTGCTGTCTCGCAACGACAGCCTTCGGGCATCGGAAAGTTGTACTAAGTGGGAGGTCAATCCAATTTTCCCTGAGTCCCCGGAGGCTATCCATGGAAGATGAGTCGGCTCCCCTAAAAGCGTAAATAGCTTGTCGAGGATCTCCGACGACAATGAGCCTGCCGGCGGCGGACTTGCGGACTTGGATATGATTGAGTGGAGAAAGGTCCTGTGCTTCATCCACCATGACGAGGGGGTATTTATCAAAGACTCCTCCGAAGAGGGCCGACATGTAGATCTGGTCATCAAAATCCACAAGTCCGGTGTAAGATTGCTTGATGCACTCTCGCAGGACGGATCGGGCAACCCAGATCTGTGTCTCGGAAGCATCGAGGAATAAAGAATCCGCGACTGCTTCCCACCCATCTGGATTGTCTTTGACAATAACTGTCGCGCGTGCACCCTCTGGGACAAGTCCCATCGTACGAGCACGTTTGACCAGTTGGAGGACTGTGGAAAAATCATCTCGGTCTAGCTCCACTGAGTTGGATTTGATGAAAGCCTTGAGGATCTTACCCAGCTTGTCGGTGTCGACCTGGCATCGTTTCCCGATAGCTTTGTTCCATGCTCCAGCTCCAAGCCCATTCATGGTCTTGACGGTGAAGTGATCAGGGAACGCGGCTTCCAGTTCCTCCTTGATTTTCTTGTTGAACGCGAGGGCCAAGGATGGGCGTCTAGGTAGTGCACCGGCCACCATCTTCAGGGTGGTTGTCTTTCCAGTGCCCGCCTTGGCGTCTATCATGATAGGCTCCTCACTGCCAGTTACGGCAGCGAGGATCGCCTGTTGCTCGATGGTGGGTGGGAACCTGAAGTCTTTGAGGAAGTCATCCATCACAGGGCCTCCCCATTCAGGCGCTCTGCCAAGGTCATGATCTGGTCGAACAGGAAGGACTGCATCCGGTACGAGCGATCCGGGTGGCCGAACTTCAAGTGGACCCACTCCTCGTACAGGGTCGAGGCGACCTGCTTCGTACCCTGCTCGAACACCCGGCGGCTCAGCCAGATTTGGTTCTTCTCAGCCCGCCCGAGGATTTCACCCTGGGAATTGTTCCCGAGGTCAACCGCCACCCGGATGACGAAGCTGTCATCGAAGCAGAGGGTGGCCCGAAGGAGAGCCTTCGCCTTGGTGAGACGCTGCTCGTCCATGGGGTCCAGCTTTGTCTCCTCGTACTCTGGCACATCCCGCCCGCGCTTGGACAGGAGCCACAGCCGCCACGCCGTGCGGTTGACTCGGGCTTTCGGCAGGGTCTCAACCACGTCGAGGAAGAGTTCCGAGGGGCTGTACCCAAGTGCGAAGTCAATGTGGTATTCGTACTTGGTATCGGTGGCACAGCCGATGACCTTGTAGAGCAGCTCCTTGTCCTTGCACTCAGTGACGAGGAAGTGCACCAACTCGTGATCGAACAGATACGAATTGGCAATGATGCGATCCTCGGAAAGCTCGGTGCTGGTGATCATGCTGTATGTGAACACCGAGGGCCGGTTGAGTTTGTTGACCCTGATCCCACGGTAGTACGCATGGGTGGACTCACCCTCGTAGACCTTGAAGTACTCGCTTTCCACAAGGGGCTGTCTCTCATGCAGGAAGATCTTCTCCCGAGTGAGGAACTCATCGAAGAACGCCTTGCCCTCGACATGGATGGTGGTAGTGTTTTCCTTCGGCAGGACCTGGGAGGAATAGGCCTTGCCCCCCTCGTCGAGCATGTTGGAATACAGCTCTCTCATCGCCATCCACATCTGCCAATTCTTGCCGAGGTCGGTGGTGATGGCCATGGGCTGGTCGTTCATGTGGATCAGACCGAACGACTTCCCCCTGATCTTTTCGATCCGCGAGGTGAACTCGTACTTCTGAAGCCCGCGGTAGAGGGTGATCTTTCCCCCGTACCTGAGGACCGTGGCGATAGCGTATTTCATTCCAGTGCCAAAGAACCCAATCGCTGTGTCGGACTCTTTAGCGTTGACGCCCATGAACTGGATGGCCCGAAGGTCAATCAATCCAGGGTTCTGTAAAGTGACGCACTGCATGTTCTCAATCCTTTCATGTGAATGGAAGCAGGGGGAGAACTCAGCCCTGCCGCCGGGGGGTTGATCAGAGATCAGCTTCTAGCAACTGTACACAATCCGTCTCAACCACAGCGTTGCCCTTGTGGTCAAACGTCAGCCAAGCTTCGGACCTGAGGAACCCCCCGTCGTCCATGATCTTGGCTATTAGGTCAGCCCGCTTGCCGCCGGTCTTCTCGGAGTTGGCGACGTAGCCTAGGAAGAACGGATCTGACAGCGCAGCGAGGGCGTCCTCGTCGTCGAGGGCGTCGTTCGCGAACTGCTGCCAGATGGAATGGAGCGGGCCGTTCTTGCAGAAGCCCGGCAGGAGAACCTGACAGGCGTTCATGTCGTACTGGTTCTCGGGCTGGCGCTGGATGATTAGTCGAGCGTTGGCCGGGAGGAGGTTGACGATGTCCCCAGCGGGGGGACGGAAGTGAGTGCCCACGAGGGGGCCGGAAAGTCGAGTTGTCATCGGGATGGTACTCCTAGAATGACGAAGGTGAAGATCACGATACAGATACCAATGACGGCCCAGGTCCACTTGAGATCCAGGTCATCCATTGGGGCGGGTCTGCATGGTGAGGAGCCTGTCGTGGATCGCGAGCACGGCGTCGGCTGACTCAGCCAGACCCAATACCCGCAACTGCGCGTCGAGGCAGTCCGAAAATGCGATAGCCTCCTCAAGGGCTTTCTCGTGGAGTTTTTGTTTCAGATGGCTGGCAAGCTGGGCCTGTTGTGGGCGATCCAACTTGGCAACGAACTCAAGAACGTCTGTTGGTAGGCTCATAATCCTAGATCCTCTAGTGTGATCGAGTCGTCGATCTTGATTTTGCGGGCCGAGGGTTTCTTGTCAATGCTCTTGCCCGCTTTCAGAGCCTTGACCAAGGCGTCAGCCATCTGTTGTGTCAGAGCGGCTTTCGTCGAGATATGCTGCGTGGCGAGGTCCATCCGCTCGCGTTCACGCAGGATTGAATTGATCGCAGCCCAGCCGTGCTGGGTGGATGGGAGGCTAATGGTATGAGAGCGGGCCCCACGTTCCGGGCTCGGAAAGTTCAGATAAACAAAGTCCCCTGCCGTCCATATCTGAGCGGCGTAGCTGATTGTCTTGGTGGTCATTGCAGTCTCCTTCCGGGTTGAGGGTTGAGGAGCAACCCTTGCATTTCGATGTAGGCCATGACGTCCACAGGTAGATCTAGGGTCGAGCCTGTGGCCGGGTCGACGAGGTATACTCGGTCAGGGTATCCGCCGATTTTCCACTCGTGGTTATCCAGCAGGTTCATCACCAGCTTAACCCGTTCTTCTATTGGTCCCCGGTCGAGGATTTTGTGAGTCGTCATCTGAATACCACTATATCACGGTTTTTCCACCCTGTCAAGGGGTTGTATCAGTCACCAAATCCGCGGCCACCTCGTCGAGGATGCGGCGCTTATCTTCAGCGGACAGCTCGCCCATGATCACAGCCTCGGGTTCGGAGGAGCGCTGGAGCCGCATGTACTGGCGCTTGTAGGTGACTTTACCTAGGGTGAGTTGACGCCGGGTTTTCTCCTGGGCGACAGCTACAGCTGCAGGCTTCGCGGGCAGCTGCTCGAACCGCTCAGGTGCATGGACGGCAAAGAGTTGAGCTAGCTGGTCGTAGGCATAATCCAGGGCGTCGTAATCGTCGAGGATCTGGCCGATCCGGTTAGTGGGGTTGTTGACTTCAGAGCGAGACATTGTAGGCTCTCCTTGTATCGACCCAACTCGGGTCCGCGTTGACAAACACTGGTGCAATCCAGATCATCCGGGCGAACGAGTAGCCCGGCCCGAACTTTTGCTGGCGTTGGTGGCCGCGGCGCAGATGCGGGCGGCGGGAGACTCCGGTAGGCTTAGCCTCGCCTTCGTCGTGGTCCTCTAGGACCTTCGGTAGGGTGATCGTGGTGGTGTACTCGTAGCGGTCCTTCTTGCCTATGCCGAGGCCGACCGACTTGCAGTGCTTCACGGTTTTGACTGCGTTCCGTGTAGCTAGGAGCACGATCAGGGCGTTGGCGTAGCTGAGTCTCTCGGCGTCGGTGTGCTCGTCGTACTTCGGCCTCGCGTGAAGGCGGCGGAACTTGGTATTGTGGGGGCCTATGGTGATGCGGGTGCTGAAGATGTTATCCTCTAGGGATAGGTTCAGCACATCCAGCCACGAGTCTGGGCCGAAGTTGAACTTGAGGCGGCCGGGGTGCTTGTCATCGGGGATCAGATCCCCTATTGCGACCAGCCTGTGGACGTAGTCCAGCTTCTGTCCGTTGTGGTCGTCGAGGGCAGTGTACGCGGCAATATCTAGGGGCAGTCTCAAGTCAACTCGTGGGTAGGGAAGCTGGTAGATGCCCAGCTCCTTCATGGCAAGGCAGGTCGCCCGGACCTCGTCAGGGTCCAGGGCTGCCCAAGTATCAGCAGATATTTGGAATAGCTGGTTCCGCACGGAGGCTACTCCTCAACCCGCTCGTGCGGGATGGCGTCTCGCATTTCGTCGGCCCAGGCCTTGACATCGACCCGCGCTTGTGCAAGCCCGAGCGGCGTGTTCGGGTACTTGCGCTTGGTGTAGGTGCTGGCCATGTCTAGGAGCTTCCGCTTGGTGATGCCCCTGCGGACCATGATGCCGTGCTTGGCCATGCCAAGGGCTGACCATAGGGTGAGAGCTGACGCCCAACGCGCGCCGTCGAGGCCAGTGATAACCACGCCCCCGAGGGGGAGGTGAGTGATGGTGCTGTCGTCCATTAGAGTGCTCCTGTCCAGAGGGCTGCTGCGGTGAGGATTGTGCTGAGGAAGATGGCAATAACTATCACTTCCAGCAGCGTGATAAACGCGGTAGCTACGAAATCAACAACTCGGTTCATGGTCTTATCCTGCCTTGTAGTCAGCGAGGATCACGCCCCGCTTGATGTGGGGGGCAGCTTTCCCGATGAGGGTGGCCGTGACGTACTGAAGCGGAACCCAGCTGTCGTATGATGGCTCCCGCTGGATGTCGCCCCTTCCGTCAGGGTGGATGGTGCAGGCTCCTTCTGGGGTCTCAGCTGCGACGATGGCGGAACGGTACTCGTCCCACCCTGCAGCTGAGTCCCGAGAGATTCTGTAAAGGTTCATCACTCGAATTCCTTTTCGAACTGCATGTTGAAGATACGCTTGCGGCCCTTTTCCGCCAGCGCCCGTGCGACAGCCTCAGCTCCCGCTTTGCGGATGGCGGCTCGGTACTTGTCCCAGTCGATGATCGCCATGCCGTACTCGTGGACCACGGCCCTGATGCATGGGGGCAGGGAGTCCATGAGTTCCATCCGCTTGACGGCGGGTGGCCAGCGGTCCTCGCCATAGCTGGCGGGGTCGCTCGGGATGGGCTTCGCCACTGGGGCGGGGTCAGCCTCGTCTCTGATGTCGGCTGGGGCTGTGCCCAGCAGGTCGGCTAGGGCGGATTGCAGCTTGACATCATGGAGGGGGTCAAGCGGCGCGGAGGGAAGGCTTCGCCCCCTGAGCGGCTTCGCCGGCTGGATGTGTGATCGGCCCTTGATCATCCGATGGCCTCGAACCTCACGAGCCCGCCACCCAACAGGACCGGCTCGAAATACCGGGCCTTGCAGGGGGCGTAGAACTTGGCCGCCTGTTCGGGGGTGGGCGTCTCGGTGGGAGGGCCGAGGGCCTGATTGACGTATCTGCCGGGGGCGACTTCTAGCATGGTTGCGCCGTCCGGCCTGATGTAGGTATCGAGATCTTTCATTTGCAGTCTCCACTGGATGGATTTCCAGTATGCCTAAGCATACCACATTACGGGGCACAATGCAAGGGGCAATGTCAGGGGGCCGGAACCATTGCTGGAACCGGCCCCATGAGCCTCGATCGATCCTAGCCTCGGGTGACCGGGGCCTGTGTGACGACGGTCACTCGCCGGATTATCAGGCGGGCGACATGGACCCAGTCCTCTGCCACGCCGTCCATCTCCTTGCGCCACAGGTAAGCATCTGAGGCGCTGCCGGGGACGTTGTCGCTGATTGCGAGGGTCCGCTCGGCCCATGCGAGAGCCATAGCGTCGGAAGGTTCATGAAAGTTAAACTCCCATGCGATGCCAGCTGTCATCACCGCTAGCTGGATCTTGTACTCTGTCATTGCAGTCTCCTCTGGCCAGATGCCGCTGGCGTCGGTATGGTAGCTGGGCTTGGCGACAGCCTCGCCCGTTGTGCTCCCATAGGTTCTCCCACACGTCTGAATGGGTTCGTCCCAGATCCCCCCCAGTCCTAGGGGGTGGTGCTGGTCCTTCGGTTCCTCTGTAAAAAATATATATATAGAGAAACCCAAGACACCCTACCCATAGCCACCCCACTGGGGGGGATAACCTACGATTGTATTCAGACATATGGGAGAACCTATAGGAGAACCCTGCGTCAGGTACCCATAGGGCAGCTATTCATTAGCCGGAGGCTCCTTTCGATGGTCAGCATGGATTAGCCGGAGGCACCTGCCGCCGGGCATGGGAAAGTGGGGGCTGACCGAAGCCAGCCCCCTGATGCTTAGACGTCCACCTCGACGTCGATTTCCAGTGCCTTCCGGCGGGCGAGTTCGGCCACCAAAAGATCTCGCTTGTTTTCGACAGCCTCGGCCACAAGTTCGGCCAGCCGTTCCTTCGACACTTTTTTGCCTTCCTTGGCCAGTTTACGATTGACCAATTCCTTCGCCAATGCGGCGAGAGGTTCACGGGTAGAAGGCAGCCCCATCTCGCTTGCAGCGATACTATCATACCGCTTTCCAAGCTTGCCAGCGATGGCTTCGGAAATAGCTTCGACAATTTCCGACTCGGTATCGCCAGCTTTCGCACGTTCGGCGCGGACCCGCTTCGCCTCACCAGCTACGGAGTCTTGCAAAGATTGCGCGAACCCGTACTGTAGAAGATAGTCCACCCCTGCGGGCGTCAATGTGGCAGTGTCAAGTGTGAACGAGTTACCGTCCCTTTCATAGTTAACAATCATGGCAGTCTCCCAATATGGGGGACTCTCACCTTGCGGTATGCAGGGGGAAGATGTCCCCCGTGAACATGAGTAGAATGCAATAACACTGTGGCAAAATTAAGGCGAGAATTAAAATAATCAGGGTGCCGCGATCACGAAAACGTGATCGACTCGTCGCGGGTTTCGGTGCTTGTTGGCACGAGTCTTGCCCGGCAAAGCTGTTGCCAAAATGCCACTGGGGGCAGCCCCCCCGCTTTCGCCCGGCGCGCCCATAGGGCGGGAGAGTGAGACTTCCGCGTCCCGTAAGGTGATCCCCCTAACCTGCCAGTCTACCCATCCAGTATCATCCCCCCGGTTTGATAATCAAAGATCCCCCCGAGCCTCAGAGCCATTGACGGCACCGCGCGAGTGTGCAATGCTGACATGGATGGGCCAAGGCTCACGATTGTGTGACGGGGCCTCTCGAACTAGGAGGATCAAAATGGCAGACCAGAAGGAACGGGGCGCGGCTCCGAAGCACGCCGCTGACATGGATGTCGAGCCACAGGTTCTGGCTGCGACTTTCAACACAGGTGGGGAGCCCACGAAGAAGGGCGAACCGATGCCGCAGCCGGAAGAAGCCGGCCAGGCTGACATTGTTGCGACGATGCCGCCAAGCGTGGCAAAGCCGCAGATCTCACCGACACAGTATCCGCCGGTGAATGAAAAGGGCAGGGTGCCCCCAGGTAACGCGAGGGTCGATTTCACTCCGGTCGGCGCATGGGAAGCCGGCACTGATGAAATCGTCAAGCCGGGCGGCGAACCGCTCAAGTCAGACCGGGTCGGCGGGCAACTGTTCGCACCGGAGGTCAAGGAGGACAAGACTCCAGCCACCCGGCCAGCGACTCGCCCGGCCCCGGCTCCAGTCGGCTAGTCCCATGGCAGCGACCAGCAGCAAGTCCCAGCGCGGACACATGAAGGAACTGCTGTCCGCGGGCAAGCGTAAACCGGCGGCGAAGCGAACCAAGCCGCGATTGCCGCCGGTTGCGGAAGAGCTGGCGGAGGCGGAGCTTCCTCTCGGGCTTCCGCCAGTTCTACCGAAACGGAGCTACTAGCATGAGTGTCGAGGACATCATCGGGGAAATCCTATCCCCACCTCCCTCGCGGGGCAGGCGTTCCACAATCAGTGGATTCATGAAGCGCCCCCTCAACGAGTCCGACGTGAAGGCCCTATGGGATTTACCCGAGGGTGGCCTCGACACTTCTACCCCGCCGTTGGTGCGGCTCCGGCACAAGCATCACCATCTGGCAAGACTCCTCGGCGAGGGCCGGCCCAATGAGGAGTGCTCCCTGATGACCGGGATGACCCCTGGCCGCATCAGCATCCTAAAGAAAGACCCCGCGTTCGCGGAACTGATCGAATACTACAAGACTCAAAAAGACGAGGCCTACGTCAACGTCCACGAGCGCCTCGCGGTACTAGGACTCAGCTCGGTCGAGGAACTAGCAGAACGACTGGAGGATGCCCCGGAGGGTTTCACCAATCGGGAGCTGATGGAACTCTCCGCGCTAGGATTGGATCGGGCTGGATTTGCCCCCGTATCGAAAGCAGCTGCCCCCACATCAGCTGTGCTCACAGTCGAGATCATCGACAAGCTCAAATCCGAAATCGAGGCCCGCAGGAATGGCACCGTACGTCCACTCGCCATCGCATCGAGTCATCCAGAACCTGGACTGGGCCCAATTATCGAGCACGAACCCGTGGCCGAAACCCCGAGCCCGAAAAGGCGCGAAGGGGAGGGGACTTAGCTATGAGCGGAAAGTTGGGGCGCTGCTTGCGCGAAAACTGGGAAATATGTTTGCTGGTCGTTGGATTGAGTATTCTGATACTGGCAAGCGTCACTTCGCTCAGCCAGACTTCTTCAGGGTCGATCCTACGCGAGTCACTGTGTTTGAAGTTAAGCTCACCCAATGCCCAGCCGGGGAACTACAGATTTCCCAACTCTATCGACCATTGCTCGAATGTATCTATCAGCGACCAGTTATCGGAGTGTTGGTTTGTCGGACGCTGTGGTATAAGCCACAGGCTCTAATCTTGAACCCCGAGGACGCCCTGAGGATTGAGTCCGACGGGGTTCTCACACTGCATTGGTTGGGACGATGACTCACACTGTCAATCTCGCCCCCGTTCCGATCTCGGCGCTTCCCGGATGGGAGGGAACGCTCCCGCCGAGCACGACCGTTCCGGTCCTCGCGGATGGGGTGACCTACGGTGTGACCCTCGAGCAAATTATCTCCGGGGTGGTGGTAGGAGGGACTAGTTCTTTCACCGTTATCTCTACCCCCGGTCAGGGCGACATCCTCGCTGACAGCCCCGCGGATACGCTAACCCTCCTGCCGAACTCGCTGCTGCAACTCCTCACCAATCCTGCGGGTGATGCTCTCAGCTTGAATGTCTTGCCCGATCCTACCAAGCTCGACCGTGCGGGCGGCACGATGACTGGGGACTTAATCATTGATGCGCCGAATACTGCGATCTACATGCTGCGCCCAGTTAATGCTTGGGGCACTGCAATCGAGGGCGCGGTCGGAACTGATCCAGATACTGATTACCACGCTCGATGGACTGCGATCTTTGGCGACACAGCGCCGGAACTCGGGAGTAACAGCGGGAGTAACTTCGGCCTCTGGCGTAATGATGATGCTGGTGCTACCCTCGGCGGCCCGGTGCTGGTTTTCAATCGCGCGACAGGCCGCGGGGCGGTACTCGAAGATCCGCAGGAGCCCCTCGGGATCGCCACCAAGAACTACGTCGATACTCACTCCAGCCCCGGCAGTATGACCCCGGCGGAAATCCTCACCGCGATCAAGACCGTCGACGGGAGTGGCTCGGGACTGGATGCTGACACGGTCGACGGGCTGGACTCAGCGGCGTTCGCCCAGTTCGCGTTCAAGACTATCTCCGTTGCTGGCCAGACAGATGTGGTTGCGGACCTCCCGGCGGATGTGCTGACGTTTATAGCTGGAACCAACATCACCCTCACGACGACCCCCGGCTCGGATGCTATTACTATCACCGCTGCTGGCGGCGCGGGCTATACCGACGAACAGGCCCAAGACGCTGTCGCCGCTGCGATGACGAACTCGAGTCGTATCCAATGGGCCTACAATGACGCGCTCGGTCAACTCTCGGCTGACATCTTCGCGTCTAGCGTAGCTAATTCTTTCCTCGGGTTCATGGCCCAGAACACAATCAAGGGTCGAGTCACCGCGGGGAGTGGCAACCCTGAGGACTTGACGGTAGCCCAAGTCCAATCCATGCTCGGGATCGGGAATACCTTCAGTCAGATCGCTGTCTCGGGCCAGGGTACAATCGGGGCGGATACTACATCGGATGTGCTGACGTTCGTGGCTGGCACTAACATCACGATCACGACTGATCCGGGAACGGACAGCATCTCTATCGCGGCTTCGGGTTCGCTGAGTGCTACCCTCGCGGATGGAGACTACGGTGATATTATCGTCTCCGCGACTGGGACTCAGATCAACGTCCAAGCCGGGGTGCTCGATAATAACGACTGGGTGGCGATGGCTGCCGACACTATCAAGGGCCGTGCCAACGGGGCGGGCTCGGGAGTACCGCAGGATCTAACCGCTGCGCAAGTCCTCGCGATTATCAAGACCGTAGATGGAACGACCTCCGGGCTGGATGCAGACCTACTCGATGGGATTGACTCGACGGGCTTCGCGCAGTTGGCGTTCAAGACAGTCGCCGTCTCGGGGCAGACCAACGTCGATGCTGATACTACCGCTGATACGCTGACGTTCGTCGGGGCCAGTGGCATCACGATCACTACAACCCCCGGCACCGACACTGTTACGTTCACCGGCACCGGCACGATGTTCACTATCGAGGACGCCCAAGATGCCGTCGGGGCGATGCTGACAGATAGCGCGGAGATCGACTTCACCTATGTTGATGCCACGCCGAGTCTCTCAGGGGTTCTGATAAACAACTCGATTGTGAATGCTCGCCTAGTGAATATGACTGCTGACACGATCAAGGGTCGAGCAAACGGTGCGGGGACTGGTGCTCCACAGGATCTGACCAAAGCCCAAGTTCTCGCTATAATCAATGTTGCAGATGGCGCGACGGCCAACTCCCCGTATGCTTCAGCTCCTCCCGCGGATAGTGGAGTTGGAAGTCAGGGAACGGTTGCCAATTACTCTCGCGGCGATCACTACCACCCCGCAGCTGCCAACATTGCGGACGGAGATAAGGGCGACATCGTTATCAGCTCTGGTGTTTGGGCTATCGAGGCCAAGGCCGTCACGTTCGCTAAGATACAAGACATCAGCACCCAGCGCGTCGTTGGCAGGAACACCGCCGCCGCTGGAGTTACCGAAGAGGTATCTACATCACAGCTGCTCGATTGGATCGGTAATTCTCAGGGCCAGATACTGATGCGCGGCGCGTCAGCTTGGCTGCCGCTCGGTACAGGAACAGCCGGGCAATATCTCCAGACAAACGGCGCGGGGCAGAACCCTGCGTGGGCAACTCCACCGTCTCCGGCGAACGTGGCGGATGGAGACAAGGGAGACATCACTGTCACGGCAGGCTCTTGGGTGATTGATGCTGACGCCGTGACGTATGCGAAGATGCAGAACGTCGCCGCAGATGATGTGGTGCTCGGACGGATTTCTGGTGCTAATGGTAATGTTGAGGAGCTGACGGGCACGCAAGTCAAGAGTCTCCTAGGACTTACCCAGAACGACATCACAAACCTCACAACGGGGAGCACGCCCGAGTTCGCTGGGGTGACTGTCGGCGCGGTTCCACTCTTCCCCGGTATTCCTGTCAATGGACAGAGCGCTGCTTATACCACGGTCCTCGCGGACGCGCAGAAGTGCATCCACCATTTGTCAAGTGACAACAACCCTAGGACCTTTACGATTGATGGCTCAGTATCATACCCCATCGGAACTTGTATCACCATCAGCAATGATATGAATACTGTCACAATTACGATGGGAACTAACACGATGGTTTGGGCTGATAATAATTCAACTACAGCCTCGCGGACACTCGCAGTTGGTGGTGTTGCTACTCTCCTCAAAACCGAAGCAACTCGGTGGAAGATCTCAGGGGTAGGACTCACATGATTGATTTCAGTCTCCCCCCTCCAGCAATCATCATTCCGGCCCCTAAGTTGATCGTGCCAGATTATCCGAAGCTGGTTGTTCCAGCTCTTGGAGGATCGTTCGCGGCGCTGCTCCAAGCGAAAAAGGCTGGCGGCTGCGGTCCAGTCCCAATCGTCAAAGGCTCCGGTGGTGGCGCGCAGACTGTCGCTGGCGGTTCGACGAGTCACTCGATAGCTATTCCCGGTGTGCGAGCATCGGGGGATGTTCTCGTGGCTTGTGCCTGTCACGGGTCGAACTCAACGTCGAGTTGGCCCGCAGGGTGGACTAGTTTCCTTGGGACTGACAATCGTATCTCCGGGGCGTGGCGTCGTTCGGATGGGACTGAGACCACCGTCGTTATGACTACCCAACAAGACGAGGTGGCGTATTTCATTCTGGTTGTGGGCTGTGTCTCTGTTGCGGCTACTCCTATTGCTGGTGGCTTCGCCAGTGGTTCCGGCGCAACGGCTGATCCTCCGCTCTTAACGCCGAGTTGGACGACAGTCCCCACACTCTACATTGCTGTCGGAGTGTCGATTGCTGTTCCGTCGTCTGTTACAGGCACTCCCACCGGCTATACGGCGGGGGCTACGTTCTCTGATACCAGCGGAGCAAACACCCCCACTATTCGTTGGTGCCAGAAGGACGTAAATCCGGGAGCTGCTGAGAACCCGTCTGCGTACACCTGTACGAGTGGCAACAATCGCTCGGCTACAATCGGAATTCGAGGACTACCCTAACAGAAAGGACTACCCCTATGATCGACCCTATCAATAATCCCCTCCCGCCCGGCCTAGCAGCTGGTATTCCGGGGATGCCCCCCGGTGCTGGACCTGCGGGTATGCCTCCGGGTTTACCCCCCGGTGCGCCTGTGAACCCCATGGCAAACTTCCAGATGCCACAGGACCCGGCGCAACAAGCAGCATTGATGCAGTTGCTGATGATGTTGGGAGGCCTCGGGCCGCAGACGGCACCACAGCCCCAACCTCAATACTCCCAGATGGCCCCACTCCTAGGAGGCCCCGCTAGTGGCTGACGGGAAATTCTCCCCACTCCGAGAGACAACGACTGAGAAACTCGATCGAGAGACTCGGGACTTGTTACTCGGGATGGGGGCCAACAAGGCCGGTGCGGAATTTGCTAGTGGTATCCCCTCGTTGCTGACGGGGATACTGCCCGGCATTGGCAATGCTATGTCTGCTGAGGAGTGGAACAAGGGCTGGACTCATACCGAGCCGGGCACCCTCGGGAACTTCGCGGAGAATGCTCTCAACGCGGTCGGGACTTATGTGCCGATGGCAGGGAAGCCCATCGCCGCGCTCGGTAAAGCCGGTCTCAAGGAAGTCCTCAAGCACGGCACCTCAAAGGAAATCCAACAAGCCTTGAAGATGCACGAGCTGAAACTAACCGGGGATCAACTAGGGTCGAACCCAGGCGGGGTCTACACTCACCCTACAACCGGGGCCAAGTACTACATCAAGCAGGGCCAGACTCCAGAGCACGCCTCGTCTGAAAATCTCGCGGCGAACCTCTATGAACTCGCGGGCGCGAACACGCTGGACTATGTGCCGGTCGAGGGCGGTGGGCATATAGCTACGAAATGGGCAAACCTCGACAAGAGCCATCTCAATAAACTCTCCCCTGAGGAGCGTATCCAAGCAAAGAAAGATTTCGCCACTCATGCGTGGTTGGCGAACTGGGATGCGGTTGGGCTAGGCGGGGATAACATCGGGACGCTGGCTGGGAAGCCTGTCTGGCAGGATCTAGGTGGGGCGTTGGAGTTTCGAGCGAAAGGCGACCCCAAGGGCGAGAAGTTCGGAACCACTGTCGGGGAACTCCAGACCCTCCGGGATAAGGGCCTGAATGAAAAGTCCGCGGACCTGTTCGGAGATATGAGTGACGCGGATATCTGGCACTCGATCCGGCAGGTAGCTGACATCCCCGACGATGCGATCAGGGACCGCGTGGCGCACTCCGGACGGGACGAGGCCTACGCGCAGAAGCTGATCGACCGGAAGCACGATCTCATCCGGCAGGGAGATGAACTCCGGATTAAGGCTATGAATGAGGGCCGACTCGAGGAGTTTGACTCCGGGCCGAGTTGGAAGCCCAAAGCTGCACCGGAGAGCTACCTCCCGGAGGAAACTCTAATCGCAGCCCAGAAGGAATTCCTCAAGCACGACGACAAGCAGATGGCTGCGCAGATCGTCAAGGACAAGTTCGGCCTCAGTGATGATGAAGTCGGGTCGCTGTATGGCTGGCAGCAGCCGCCGACTACCCGCCAGCTCATGACAGCTGATGCTACCGATCAGGCGCTGAAGCCGTGGTCCACAGTCCCACCCGGAACGACAGTTGAGTGGTTTGACTTCCTCGAGAAGAACTGGGATAATCTCTCGGTCGAGGCGAAGAAAAACTATCACGACATGGCTGAGAAGGGTGTCCTCGCTAGTGGACCGGGGACGATCCCCGCGCCGGGCTATGTTGAGGGCAAGCACTACGTTCCGCCGAAAGTGGCTCAAGCTAAAGCCTCGGACGAATACTTTAACACACAGGCCCAGACTCCCGACGCTCACCCCTGGGATGCTGTGGACGAGAAACAACTCGCGGACGCTGACGCGACTTGGAAACTTCAGCATCCGCCGGATGTAGCCTCGCTCGAAGATGAAATGACCGCGATGCTAAAGCATGACCCCTACAAGCAAACCCCGTTCTTCACTGGGAACGATAAAATCGACGCCATGCTTGAGCCGATATGGGACACGCTGCACGAGAATGACAAGACCTTTTTCAAGGGAGTTGATGTTTACAATTCAGATGATTTGGCGTTCGCCTTCTCCGAGGCCAAGGCCCTGTCCGAGGGTAAGGCCCCGACCGCGAAAGCTTCGGACCTAGTTGGCTCTGAGGGTATCCCCCCAGTTAATGCTGGCATGACCGACGCAGAGGGACTGAATAAACTCCTCGCGCCGATGTGGAACGCTATCGGAGAACACACCCAGAATTATTTCAAGTCCGCTGACATCGGCGACCCGGAGACACTCAAGAATCTCTACAGCTATGCGAAGAAGCTCTCGGAACTTCCCAGTTATGCGAATTACTTCCCGGCCAAGACTACGACCAAGATGACTGACGCGGAAATCAAGCAGCAGATGAAAGATCTCGCTGCGGGATTCAGTAGTGAAAAAACCGGCTACGGTATGCCGACAAACACGCTCGAACATCAGATGGCCAAGCTTGCTCCGCATATGACTCCGGAGAAGCACAAGGAGACTATTGATTATATCAAGTCGCTTTCTAATCCAGCGATGCAACACGACTATGCTAATGCGATGCTTAATAACTACATCACCTACAAGCCTGCGCATAAGCAACCGACTGGAGTCCCCGAGGTTGATACTATCGTTGCGGATTATTGGAACAGCTTTAACGATACCCAAAAGTCCAGCATCTCGGCTGTTGCTCAGTGGGAGAATAAGGCCGACGCTGCGCAGTACGCACAGGATGTCTTAAACTCGCTCAAGAAAAAAACCCTCGGGTCTAAGACAACCCAATGGGCACCCTCGTCTCCGTATGTGAGTCTCGGCAGTGGAGACCAGTTCGATTGGCAGGGTGCTCGCGAGCGCGCAGGTGGGCTAATCAAACCTTGGGACTTCGCCTCAGAAAAGACCCCGGCGAAGTGGGCAAGACTGGAGAGCGTTCCAGACCTCCGACCCGGTGAGCGTACAGTCGAGGACTTGATCGCGCGTTGGAAAGAGCCCGGCGGGTTGCCAAACTCAATGCTGACCCCGGAGCAACTCAAGGCCGAGGGCGTGAACCTGGACTTCCCGATCTTCAAGACCGGGGATAAGATGCATTATCCAGTACGGTTCACAGACCCTGTCGAACACAAGCAGTGGGAGTTTGCGGCGTTCGGTGGAGACGATCCTCGGATTTCGAGAAAGTTCGGGGATATGAAGGGCCGTGGCTGGATGGGGCCTACGTTCCCGTTCCTCCTGAGAGACACGGGAAACTTTGGCCAAATCAACTGGAAGGACTTTGCAGGCAAGACCGGGTACGATCCTGATTTCATGGGACCACTGACCCATGCGGCAGACAAAGCCGGAATAGATGTACTGAAAGTAAACAGGATCACTGATTACGGAGAGCCACAGAACCAATACTTGATGTTCCTGCGGAACGCAATTCGGACTCCGCTCTCGAAGTTTAACCCTAAGGATTGGGAGTCTGAGGACATCATGAAGGGGCTGGCCCTAGGTGGGGTGGGCCTCGGTGGTGCTGCTGCTCTCGCCCCCGGTGAAGCCAAGGCCGAACCTGACGAGAAGAAATCCCCCGACTCTGTCGCTAGAAAGAAAGACACCCCCATGGACCCGACACTGGACCTACAGACGCCGTTCGGGACTAAGATCAAGGTTCCGACTCAATCCACACTTCCGGCGGGGCTTGATCCTCAGTCCGCATCCGTGTTCGCGCCGGTCATCCAGCAGCTCCAACAGGCGGGCCTTCCGGTCAATATAACCTCGGGGTATCGCAGCCCGGCGCAGAACGCTAAGGTCGGCGGTGCTCGTGACTCTCAGCATCTGGAAGGAAAAGCCCTAGACCTCGCCCTCGCTGGGATGACCCCGCAGCAAAAGCAACAGGCGGTCTCAATCGTGCAGGGGACTGGTGGGATTGGTGGCTTTGGCTACTATCCGAAGTCAGACTCCATCCATATCGACACTCGGCCTGGAAAAGCCGCTTGGGGTTCTAACTACTCCAACACTAGTGTCGGTCGTGGATGGCCGGACTGGATGACGCAATCAACGCAGAAGTGGGCTGGCCTACCCCCGGTCCCTGCAACTGTGATGGCTGCTAATGCACCAGCTCCGGTCATCCCGCCATATCAGCCGCCAATAGTGCAAGCGATGCTGTCGCAGGCTCCGACCGGCCCGCAGTTTACGCCTCGGCCCCCCGCTGAGCCTAACTTCACTCCGATCCCGCTGCCGACCGGAGCAGCTGCCGCTGTGCCACCCGCTCAGATGACGCCGATCCCGGCTCCAATCCCGGCGCTGGCCAATCAGGCCCAGGCTACCCTCTGGGCGAACAACACTCCCACGAAACAGCCCGACATGTTCGGAGGGATTGCGAACGCACTGGGAGGTTTCGCCAAGGCTTTCTCTCCGCCGCCGACGCCGCAGTTCGGACCTGATCCGACCGCAGATGCTGGCGCGCGCATGACCCCGCAGCTGACGTCGTTGTTTGAAATGCTGCAAGCAAATCCACAGGCCCTGAATAAGATGCTCGACCCGAAAGGAATGCTCCTTGGACTCGCGTAAGCTATCCTCAGAGGAAGTAGTTGACCTCGCCCGCATGGGACTCGAGGACCCGATTTTCTTCTACCGGAACTACTTCCCGGAGTGGTTCTCTCTGCCTATGCCTTGGTTCCACCGAGGGGTTGCGGCGCTCCTGAGTCGGCAGACGGATTTCCTCCTCAAGTTCGGCCCGGAGACTTGGCCTAGGGGGGAAGGAGTCTGGGACGAGCAACAGCTGGACAAAATCCTCCGGCACTTTGTCTGGAAATCTGAGCCCGATGATCCGACCTCGCCGATGGTGCCACTGTTCACGGCGGAACGGGACTCGCATGGGAAGATCCAGGCCGTTCACATGTCGGTCACAGACCGGATGCTGGTGATTGCCCCTCGTGGTATCAGCAAGACAACCCTAGTTAATGCTGAGAACATTCGTCAGATAGTCAATCAGCTGACTGATTTCCTTGTGTACCTGTCGGAAACCGGGCCGCACTCCGAGCAACAACTCGATAACGTGAAGCGGGAGTTCGAGTCCAATGAGCAGCTTCTGGCGGTCTATGGGAATAAAAAACCTGGGCGTAGCGATCCCGAGCATTGGTCTGGAAAACTTATCGAAACGACTGACGGAGTCGTTATCGCTGCTCGAGGCAGAGGCGGCCAAGTCCGCGGGCTCAACCATCGGGGCAAGCGCCCGAGCAAGATTATCTTCGATGATGTGGAAGATAAGGAATCAGTGGCAACTGACGCGCAGCGGGATAAAGCTAGGACTTGGCTTAAGGCGGATGTCGAGCAAGCTCTTCCGCAGATTTCCGGACGACAGCTAGGGCAGATCATCGGCCTGGGGACTATCATCCACCATGACTCGCTGTTGCTGAATCTAGCTCGGGACCCGGAGTGGATGACGGTTAGGTTCGGCGCTGTTGATCCTGACGGGGATATGCTCTGGAACCACTACATGACTCAGGGCGAATACCAGCGCAAGAAACAATCGTTTATGAGGATGGGGAAGCTGGCGGACTTCCACATGGAGTTCCAGTCCTCCACGAAGTCCGAAGGAGACAATGCTAAATTCAAGCCTGAATACATCCGCTATGAGACTTTGACTCGGGAGGATTTCGTCGGTGTGGCGCTGGCTGTTGACCCTGCCATTGGGCAGAAGAAAGGCTCGGACTATTGTGCCTTCGGGGTCTGTGGGATCACGGACAAGGGGCGGCTTCATGTACTGGATGTTCACATGGAGGTCGGCATGTCCCCTCGCCAGCAGATCGACAAGTACTTCGAACTCAACGCGAAGTGGGACTGCAACAAGCACGGCGTTGAAAGCATTGCCTATCAGAAGGCCCTTGTCCACCTCCTTCGTGAGGAGATGTTCCGAAAGGCAAAGGTACTTGGGCCACGGGCTTATCACGAAATTGAGCCTATCCCTGGACAAGAGGGTGGCAAGAAACCTAGAGTCGAGGGCATTCTTTCTCCGCGCTACGCGAGCGGGTACGTCACCCACCAGCGGAGGTTTCCTATCTTGGAGGAACAGCTCCTCGATTGGCCTAATGCTAAAATGGACGGTCCAGACGTTATTGCGATGTGTCTTATGCTACTCGATCCTTATGCGGCGCTTGCGCTCGAGGACGAGGACGACGGATTGAATAGACTATCACGGGATGAATACCCACCGCTGGATGAGGTCATCGGCGGCAACTATAGGTTATGTCCATGAGCATCGGGGATTTTTCGACTGAGGCTGAACACGCGATGGACGGGCTGGAGGGTGATGCACCCTCTGAGGCCAAGGATCTGGAGCGTCCGATTGACAAACTGAAGCCCAAGTCCGACGAGCATCAGAAGGTGCTCCAATACTTGCTGGATCGGTTGAACTACTCGGAACGTACCATGAGCACGTTCTATTCCCGGTGGAACTACAACGAGCAGAAGCTCCAAGCGTATATTAACCTGCCGGACTATGAGAAGGCCCTAGCCGCGTCGAACAAGACCGGCGCACCGCCGCAGATCACATCCATCGTAGTCCCGTATAGCTACGCTACTATCTGGACCATCGTCACTTACATGGTCCATACCTTCTGTGGACGGAAGCCCATGTTCCAAGTCTCGTCCTACAAGCAGGAGACTGCGGAGAACGCGCAGTACATGGAGACGGTCCTCCAGTACAACGCCGATCATACTCGCTTGATCCTCGCCCTCATCCAGTGGTTCCTCGATGCTGAGACCTACGGGGTCGGCGCGATGCGGTGCCTCTGGAATGAGGAGAAAGCCTACCGCTCGGTGTGGGCATCTCAGGCCATTGGCGGGCTCGCCATGCCGAAATCGGAACAGATGATGCTCCGGCAGCGGACCCTCAAGACGGTCTACGAAGGTAACAAGGTTCAATCAATCGACCCGTTCTGCTTCTTCCCGGACCCTCGTGTGCCCATGAGCGAGGTCAACAAGAAAGGCGAGTTCGTCTTTTGGCGATCCTACGAGGGGAAGCACTCCCTCAAGAGGGCTGAAAGCCTCGGGGAACTGAAATACATCGGGGAGGTTGGTGAGATTCCCAGGGGTTCGAATGTTGGGGAGCAATCAGGCTCATCCCAACGCGGCCTATTGGCCGGGGGCGATAGCTCTGCTGGTGCGTCACTCCTCCGCGACAACAGGGCTAAGCCTTTTGTTCAGGTCGACCAAGGGACTGTCGAGATCGTGCCGAAGGAACTCGGCCTCGGGGACTCGGAAGTTCCAGAGAAGTGGATCTTCAGCATTGCCAACAAGACTCAAATCATCCAAGCGGAGCCTTTTGACTACGACCACGCTCGGCACCCGGTTGCAGTTATCGAGCCTTCGAGTTTCGGGTACGCCTTCGGACAGCCGGGGACTACGGACTTCCTCGGCCCGATCCAAGACACCCTCAGCTGGTTCATCAACTCTCACATTGCCAACGTCAGGACTGCGATCAACAACATGTTCGTGGTGGACCCCTCGATGGTGGAAATGCAGGACTTGAAGGAGCCGGGGCCTGGAAAGATCATCCGCGCTAAGCGCGCCGCAATGGGAGTGGAAATCAAATCCTACCTCCAGCAGTTGCAAGTCCAAGATGTCACTCAGAACCACATGAACTCCATGGCGGCATTTCTGAAAATGGGTGACACTCTCGCCGCCGTCTCTGATAACTTGAGAGGCATCCAAGATGGGGGAGATCGTAAAACTGCCACCGAGGTCCGCACGTCAGGCGAAGCGGGGGCCTCCCGTCTCGCAGCCCGCGCGCGTTATATTTCCGCCCAAGGCATGGTGGACCTCGCTGAGCAAATGTCGCTTAACATACAACAGTTTATGTCGATGGAGTTCTACCTCGAAGTCGTAGGCGAGCAGGGGAAGCAGCATCCCATCCCCATCTCACCGCAAATGGTCGCAGGGGACTATTACTATCCGGTGAATGATGGCACCCTACCCCTTGACAAAACGGCCATATTGGGTGTATGGAAGGAGATCTGGATGGCGATTGTCGGAAATCCAATGCTTAGTCAACAGTACGACGCAGGGAAACTCTTCGAATATATCGCTGAACTAGGTGGCGCTAAGAACATCGGCCAGTTCAAAGCCACAGCAGCGCCGGACTCACAGGTGGCCGCAGGAGTAGCTAATGGCGGACTCACGCCGCTTGGACCTCGCCCACCTGCTGGAAACCCACAGGGGCCACAGCCTCAGCCTGGGATCGCGCCAGCAGCTGCTGGACTTCCTCTCAATGGAGGGGGGCCAGGCCTTCCTCGGATGCCTGGGGCGGGAGCTTGAAGCATTGAAAGAAGGACTCCTAACGGTGGACTTGGCCACAAATCAGCTGCAAGGGATCGCCCTGCAGAACCAAGCAAGAGGCGTCAGCCGAGTCTTGGACATCCTGTCTGAGATCGCAACATACGAGGAAACTGCGTCATGAGTGATACCAACGGTGCAGCGGCCCCAGCCGCTCCCTCAGCTCCGGCAGAACCGTCAGCCGCCGATGTCTTGGCGTTTGACCCGTTCGGCCCAGCAACCGATCCGGCCCCCTCAGGGCCTGATACCACTGGAGAACCCGGCACCTCCGCCGACGTACCAGCAGCGGCAACACCGGGAGCGTCCTCGGGAGCGGCAGCAGCCACTCCTCAACCGGCGACTCCCGGAGCACCCCCTGCTACCCCGGCGACGACACCAGCCCAAGGCGCTCCGCAGGTAGACGTGTCGCAGCTAGCGCAAGCGATCCGGGAGGCGACAGCCTCTTCGGCACCGCCCGCCGCTGCGGCAGCACCGGCCCCGAAATACAATCTGGCGATCCCTCCGCAGGTGCTTCAAGCCATGCGGTCTGAGGACCAGAATGAGTTCGGTGGTGCGATGCACGCTGTCATTAACGGTGTAGCGAATATGCTGCATCGTGATACTGTCACAATGCTCTCGGAACAAGTCATGCCCGCCATTCAGCAGGCTGTGCAAATGCATATCAGCTCCTTGCAACAGCAGCATCAAGTGGCGAGCGACTTCTACGGCAAGTACCAGCAGTTGGGCCATCCGCAACTCAGGGGGATCGTCCAACAGGCCTCGCTCGCCGTGGCGCAGAAACGAGTCCATTCGGGACGACCTCTCGAATGGGGCGAGGAAATGCGGGACGAGATTGCAGAAGCGGTGTTCTCGGTTATTCCGGCCCTCAGGGGTCCGGCAGCACCGGGGGCTCCGACCACGCAACCAGCGGCGCGGCAGAATGGCAGGCAACCCTTTGCTACAGGTACAACGGCAAGACCCGCTGGAACTGGCGCAAAGAGCCCCGCGGACGAACTAGCGGACTTCGTGAAGGGATAGTCCCTCACGGTCCTATGGAGGGTTAGATGCCTATTCTCGGAATGAGAAATGACGAAAACTGGATCGCTAACCAGCGGCCAGAAAATTGGCGTCAGACGATGCTGATGCTTTATCCGAACGGAAAGCTGCCGCTCACGGCACTGACCGGGATGATGAAGTCTGAAAGCACCGATGACCCGGTCTTTCACTGGTTCAATAAGAACCTGAACGATCGGCGTCTGAAGCTGACGGCAGACTTGACGAACGTCGCCACTACGATCCCGGTTAACAATGCCTACAACACGGCGTTCACTGTGAAGAACGGTGACATGCTGTTCTTCGAGCAAACTGGGGAACTGATGAGAGTTTCCGTCGATCCTACGGCGAACAACTCCATCACTGTCACCCGCGCGCAAGGTGGCACGACGGCAGTGGCGTTCACGTTCGCGACTCAGAACCCCTACCTCTCGGTCGTGGGCTCTGCGTATGAGGAAGGCTCCCTCGCTCCTACTGGTGTCTCGTTCGACCCGGTTGAAGCGTCGAACTATACGCAGATTTTCCGGTCGACTCTGGAAATGACGCGTACTGCGAGCAAGACCCGTCTCCGCACTGGGGATCAGGTCAAAGAAGCCAAGCGGGAATGCCTCGAGTATTTTGGCATCGACATGGAGCGGGCGTTCTGGTTCAATGCGAACAAGGCACTCGTGACTATCAACTCGAAGCCGGCCCGCCTGACCTCTGGGGTGATCTATCAGATCCCCGTAGGTAACCGTATTGCTGCCCCTGCTGGTGGCAAAATCACTATGGACTGGATCGAGGTGTTGATGCAGCGCATCTTCGCCTACGGCTCCAACGAGAAGATGCTGTTTGGTGGAAATGCGATCCTCGGCGGTGTCGGTGCCGCTGTTCGCAAGAACTCTGCCTACAACATCCAGAGCGGTGTCAAGGAGTACGGGATGTCTGTGACCCGTATTACCTCGCCGTTCGGAGAGCTGGTCCTCAAGACCCACCCGCTGTTCAATCAGATGGCGGGCGGGCTCGGTGGTGATGCGGCCACTGCCTTCACGGCGATGGCTAACAATGGCGTGATCCTCGACATGGATCGCGTCAAGTATCGGTACATCACGGACGTAGAGTATCAGAAAGACCTGACCGCTATTGGTCTGGATGGTATGAAGTCTGGGTACTTGGCAGAGTGCGGCATTGAGCTGCACGATCCGATCACCCACTTCTACGTTACCGGAGTGACTGGCGGGGCTGTGGACCCCTAGGCTACTTCCGAGTGCGCGGGCTGCTGTTGACGCGGCAGCAGCCCGCTGCTCCTAACTCGGGGGGACTTTTGATTATCAAACAAGGGGGATAGTACTGTGGACCTTGCAGAGTTTCATAAGCTGGTCTCAGACTCCCTTCGTCGGGGCACGACGCAGGATTCATATATCCCAGGCCAGGTGAAGCTGGCAGCCTTGTGGCTCGAGAGGAACTACACCTTCAGGTACATGGAACAGTTCCGCCTCGTTCAGCTAGTGACTGGGGATAGAACCATCACCCTGCCGACCAACAAGGTCGTCAAGTCGATCAAGTTCCTCCGGCTGATCAATTCGGATAATACCTATCAGGTGCTCAAGCAGGTGGACCCTCGGGACTTGCATGCCCTCGCTGAGGGCGGTCCTACTAGCTTTTGGAAGGTTGGCTCGCACACGCTGGTGCTTAACGCCACTCCAACTGAGGACCTCGCCGGTGAGGCGGTCCTCGTCGAATACACTGACTGGCCAGTCGAGCCCCAGTCGAAGCACGAACTCATGGACATGGCCGCAGACGTACTCCTAGAACAGTCCATGCTCTTTATGGCGGCTTTCCTCCGCGATCCAGCGATGGCCGCGGTTCACAAGACCCTGCGGGACGAGGCGCTCAATACCCTCACCCGCGCTGAAGATGAAGGAGTCTATGGTGGCGAAAGTGTCTCCATGGCTTACATCCCGAGGTAGCATCGGGGATTGGGTGACTGACACTCAGACGGAAGCTGGGAACAGGGTGAGCCTGTCCAAGCAAGACCCTGGGTTTGTCTCCCATCCACTGATGATGAACCAGCCCCTGGCCATGGGGGTTGGCCTCCAGCGTCCCGCGACTCCGCGTAGCTCTCGGTTGGCGCTGGAGGACCCCTCTGTTGGCGGGAGTTTTTCCGCCGCGGACTATGACGACATCAACGAGGTCGGGTTCCAGAGGCCCACCCCAGAGATGGAGTCCGAACTTCCACTCCATGACATCACCGGGCTGAGTCTTTGGGACCTGCTGGCCACTGAGGATCTCGCTCCGATCTGCACCCAAGACGGTCGCGAATTAGGGATGGCCTGACATGTCACTCATCAATTACAAGTTCGCCAATTTTTTCGATACGGAGATCCTCGAGGGGATTTCCGCTGGGGCTACCTCCATCAAGGTGACGCCCACGGACGCACTGGTTCTTCCTCCTGTTGGCGCGGGCGAGCAGATCCAGTTGACGCTCTGGGACGGTAAACACGACCCAGAGATCGTGGGCGTCACCGAGAACCTCCAGACCGGGACCATGACGGTCATTCGAGCCCAGGAGGACACCACGGCCTTCGCATGGCCAGCCGGGACTCAGGTGGCTTGCACCCTCACGGCGGAAGTTATCAACTCCGCACTTGAGGCTTATTTCGACATCGGGATTGTGCTCGATGAGAACTTCCTCCCACTCTCGGGAGGGACGCTGACCGGGCCGCTCTTGCTGCCCCCCATCGACCCGGTCAGCCCTAATGAAGCGACCCGCCGGGCCTACGTTGATGCGATCCTCGGGAATAAACTCCCGCTGACTGGTGGCACCATGAGTGGTGACATCAACATGAACGAGAATCACATCTTCGGATTGCCTACTCCGACGGCAGATGGAGAGCCTGCGACCAAGGGCTATGTCGATAGTCAGGTCACCGAAGGCAGTAGCGAGTTGATCGACCGTATGGACGACGAGAATGGGCATCTAACCAGTGCGGGCACGGACGTTGCCTACACTGTGATCCCCAATCAATCTGTCGGGGTGAACGAGGACGGATTTAGGATCAGCTTCCGGCCTCATGTAACGAATGGAGTTGATCCTACCCTGCAAGTTGGCACCGCTCCGGCAGTTCCAATCAATGGCAAGCCTGGGGTTAAGATCGGAGAAGGGGCTCTCCTCGCGAATTTCCCCTATTCGTTTGTGTACAGCAGCGCCCAGGTGGCGTGGCTCATCGACGGGTCTTACGACGTAGTCGCGCTGTCGAAGATCACGACCAAGGAACTCACCACGGTCGAGAAACTTACATCCTCTGGGCTGGTGGATTTCTCCCCAGTCACTTCGCATATGTTCCTCCCGCGAGGCACTACTGCACAGCGATGGGTCGGCTCTGTTGAGGTTCCACTCTTGGGTGGGGAACTTCGAGAGAACTCGACTCTTAAGCGGCTCGAACGGTACGACCTTGAGCACGCTACATGGCTACCACAGGGTTCTGTTCTCGCGAGGGTCTCTGGATTTATCTCGACGCCGGATGGTGCAAATCCAGATACGCATATCGTGCTCTCGTGGCAAGAGGCCCTGCTTACAGATGCAGAGGGGAATGCTGTTAGGCATGGGCCTGGGACCACGACGATCAACTCGAGTAACTCCGCGGTAGTGGACGGGTTGGATACTGGAGCCCGTGCAGCCAATACTGACTATTATGTGTGGCTGATTTCGAATGGGACGCTCATCAAAGGTATTCTCCACGCGAGTAACGTCAGCCCACCAATCACACCAACTGGGTACACATTCATGGTGCCTGTTGGTTGGCAGAGGACTGACGCAACGAACAAGTTCTTCCGAATTAAACAGCTCGGTCGAAAGGCCCAATACATCGTTGGGACTAATCCTTCGACAGTGAGGACGTTTGCCGTAGGTGCGCAAACTAGTAGCTATGGGACTGTCACTATATCAATGGTGGATAGGTCCCTAGCTGGACTTTGCCCCCCTCGTACGGTCGCAGTAGATGTTTTCGCGTCAGGTAGAGCCGGGGGTGGTGGTACTCAGGGGGTGGTGGTGGCTCCGAATACATCTTGGGGTGGAACTAACCGAGGCCCGGAAGGTCCATCTCAGCAGATTTTTCCTATCTCTATTTATGCAGCAACCGCTAGTGCGGGCTTTGCAACAATCGTATTAGAGGCACATAGTCTTGCTTGGGCTGCTGATAATAATGCCAGCGCCGTTGGGGCTATTCTGGGGTGGGAGGATAACGTTCCGTGCTGACGGCAGAGAACAAATTGATTGATCTCCGGGCGGGGAAGGGCCTCGATAGCGGACTCATGCCCTCGGTGCTGCCATCGGCGGGTGCTCCTTGGATGACGGGGAGGCAAGTCTGGTTTCAAGAGACGCAATTCGGGCAGGCTCTCGGGACGGAGGTGTTAATTCCGAACACTCACCGGAAGTGCAAGGCCATGGCGCAGGCCTTCACCGGCGCGCCGAGGCTGTATTATGAAGATCTGGGGATTATTTCCTACTATCAGGACGGGGATGTAACCCTGATCGGAGAACTCGACGCTAATGGGGAGTACGATCTCGTCCCGTGGGGTGAATGGCTGGCGATGACAGACAATGTTGACCAGCCGGTCCTCTGGAAAGGGGCCGGAGCCCCAGTTCCGATAGGAGTTGGCCAGTTCACGCGGGCAAAAATCCTGAAAAAGCTCGGCCAGCACCTGCTCGCCATCAATACGGACACTTTTCCGGCGGGGATTCACTGGTCGTCTGCGTCAGCGCCCGAAGATTGGGAGCCAAGCCCCATCAATTCCGCTGGTTTCGTCCCAATTCGAGATCTCGACTCGGAGATTGTCGCCGCGGTGGACCTCGGCGCGGCTCTCGGGCTGTATTCCCGAGAATACATGCTGACTTTTGGCTATGTTGGGTATCCAAACTGGTTTGGCACCCCGACCCAGGCGCTTTCTGGGATTGGTGCTGTTTCGAAGGACTCCGTGGTGAGTCTAGGCCGGGATAATTGGGGCTTATGTAGGGGTGGGATTTTCCTCACCAATGGCGTCAGCTTTACCTACGTCGATAGGCCCGCTGTCAGCAGGTGGCTCCAAGAAACCGTAGATTGGGAGCGATCCAACAGCATCGCCGGTCATTACGACGAGCAAATGGACTTGATTGTCTGGAGTGTCCCCACCAAGACCGGGGATATAGCTGAAATCGCAGTCCACCCCAAGAACCGCTCCGCGATTGTGGAGTCCGGTCAGCGGAAGTTCACATTTCTCGGGTCTGAGGTGGGAGTTGGGATCGAGCGTGGGGTTTTCAACTATCCTATCGTGGCGAGAGATGATGGCATCTACTTCAACTCGGTATTCGGGAAGTCTCCGGGGGATTTCTTCCTCGCCTCGCACTTGTTCGACGGTGGAGACAAGATCGCCAATAAGAGCTGGGAATACATGCAGGTCGAGGGAGAGTTCACCGACGCCGAGGTGCGGATTGGGTTCTCTGATGACCCCAACCATGAGACTGTCGATTGGACCGACTGGCAACCGCTGAAGTACCGGGTTCCGTTTGGGCCTCGGGAGTCGATGTACCTGGCCCTCGAGTTCAAATCTGTCGCCGACATTAAGGTCTGCGGGATCACGGTCTATGGGCGCAAAGCTGGGAGCGAGGCATGATTTGGCCCCAACCTGAGACTTATGATAGCTGGCAGGAGTACGCGGAGTCGCTGACGAGCGCGCTCGCCACGTTCGAGGCCGACAACAAGGAGGTCCGTGACGTTGGGCAGATCGGTGAGTTTATCCGACTGCCGGCAGGGTGGCTGAAAGCAGATGGGTCCATGATCAGTGCTAAGACCCACCCCGCGCTAGTGGCACTCCTCGGAGGGACCGTGTCGGCAACCCTCCCTACGTTGAGTCCACAATACAATCCCGCTTATGTGGTGGGGATAAGAGCATGATTGAATTGAAACTAGTCCACCCGAAGGACCTGACTGATGATGACATCGCTTGGCTGGCGACGGGTTGCAAAGGTTCGTTCGATGGGACTACCCCGCTCGGGATTGTCCATCTCGCGCTCGAAGGTGAGGCTGGCATCCATCGGATCACAGGGGACGCCGAGGGAGTGGTTGTTCTCGAACCACATGGCAAGACCTTTACGATTACAGCACTGGCGGGGAGAAATGTACTTAGGCATTTTGGTGCTGTTCACGACGCGATTCTGGCGACGGCTAAAAAGGCTGGCGCGGAGAAAGTAAATGGCTTCGTGACGAGGGCTGGACTTTCAGCCCTGTACAAGAAACGCACCAACGCGAGACTGGTGCCTATGTTTATAGAGGACATCCCATGAGCGGCGGTAGCGGAACTTCAACCCAAACCAGCAAGACGGTCAGCTCACCCTACAAGCCACAGAACGAATACTGGCTTGATGCTTGGCGTAAAACCGGCCAGGCTCTGGACGCGCCACAGCCCACTCAGTTCGTGGCCGGGCCGAATGAAACCCAGCAGCAGTACCTAGGGATGCTGAAGAACACGGCGGGCAATGTGGGCTCGTCAGCTCCCGGCATGGCAGACATGAACCGGAAGATCGCGAGCGGGTACTTCCTAGACCCGAATAATGACCCGACCTTTGCGGGGGCTGCTAATGCAGCAATCGCACCGATCACTCGGAACTTGCAGCAGTCGGTCCTGCCTCAGATAGTGGATCAATCTATCAAAAACGCTGGGGTTGGTGGTGGACCTGGGGCCTACGGCGGATCGAGTCAAGCTCTGCTCAATCAAAAAGCTGTTCAGGATTGGACCAATACCTCCGGGGATATAACCTCGAAGATGGCCCTTGGCAGTCGTATGGCGGGGATGGATCTCATCAAGGCCCTGCCTCAGCTGACGCAAGCCGAAACCTCGAATTGGCTCGCCCCGTCGAGCATCATGGGTGCGGCTGGTCAGACCGAGCAGGGATGGGCACAAGGCGCTCTCGACGATCAGATCAAGCGTTACCTGTTCGGGTTCACTGGTCCGAAGGAAGCCGTCAACATCCTCGCGCAGGGCGGGTTCGGGCAAAAGAACTCGACTCAGACGATGACCCCGGCGAGCCCGGATTTGTTCACTCAGCTTCTACAGGGTGGCACGGGTATTGCCTCTGGGGCGGCGTCACTGTTCGGCGCTCAGGGGGCGTTCCCAGCAGTAGGCGCAGCAGCGGGCTCGTCAATGGCCAGTATGCTCCCGATGATGTTGCCGTTCCTCTCGGATCGTCGGGCCAAGGAAAACATCAAACGAGTGGGAACTCTCGACAACGGCCTCCCGGTGTATGCGTTCAACTACAAGGGCCACCCAGTCCGCCAGATCGGTCTGATGGCCGACGAGGTCGAGCTAGTCAATCCATCGGCTGTGGTTACACTCGACGGGACGCAGTACGTCGATTACGAGAAGGCGACACAAAATGGCTGAGACAGACAGCGCGGGTGGACCGCAACTCATCGACCCAAAGACGCTGCAAAACTTTGCGCAGCAGTTCCTGTCGGGGCTTACTAACTTTCCGAACCAGCTGCTCAATCCATGGGACAGCCGGAAGGACTTGATCCTCGGTGGGGCGACACCGCCGCCAGCTCCAACCGGGGCGAGGGCTCCGCTGGTTAACGCCCCTGGATCACCGCTCACGAGGTATAACTCAACCGTGCCGGTGCCGGGCACTTCGGGGACGACGCTGTTTGAGTTCCCGACCTCGCCGCTGCCGAAGCCGCCAACTCTGGAGGCTCCCCCGCAGATGGCGACTACCCCGAACATGGACCTCGGGGCGGTCAGAGGGTTCCTCGATCAGGGCAAGCCCACGGGGCCGGATGTCTCGAGACTGGACTCGAGCAAGATGGCTGCGATCCTAGGCGGGATGGCCAGAGGTGCCGGCGGCGTGGATGCTACGCAGCCGGGCAGCTTCGCCAAGGCCCTAGCGATGTGGGGTGGTGGCGGTGCTGAGGGCATGAGGTCAGGTATCGACCAGAGGCTCGCCGCGGACGAGAAGCACAACACCGCGATGTCTGCCTACTATCAGAACAGGGCCAATCAAGAACTCCAACTCCAGAAGATGGCGGCGGATCAGGCCCATAATGCCAACCTCGTCGGCTTCGAGAACGCGAAGCTGAAATACGCCACTGATGTTAAAAATCAGGAGGCCATCTACAAGTACCAGCTCGAACAGCACGGGCTGCAAATGCCGAAGGTATCCCAGAACTCCCAAGGGGTGCTCATCCAGCAGCAAGACCCTACCACGGGTAAGACCACGGTGAACTTCACTGACCTCACCCCGACCATGCAGAAGCTAGAGAAACTCGACAGCGTGCTGAAAGCAATGAACATCCCTGGCGGGGAACCGATCAAGCTGAATTACATCTTGCAGGAAACCCAAGACCCGAATGTGCGGGATGCGATGCTGAGAAGGGAAGCCGTCAGGGAGGTGTTCCGCAACGGGGCTGGGATGCAGGTGTTCGGAGATGTCTACAAGAACGCAGTCGAAGGTGCGAAGCGAGCCATCTCGCGGGAGAACCCTAGCTTAATCTCGGACACCAAGGCTTTCCAAGCCGCGGTCTCAGACAGGATCATGGCTGAGATCATGCCGAAGGTCCATCTCAATAATGACTGGATCGGTCGTGCAGCGGCTCACTCGTATATTGCGTCTGTAATTAGCGGCGCTCAACAGCCCCCACCAACAGGTCGGTAAATGGCGAAGCAACTTGATCCGTTTGGATTTCCTCTCGGCACGACTACCAGCGCCAGCAATAGCGGAGCTGAAGGCTCGGCGTTTGACTGGATCTACGGGTTCGGCAAGTCCGGGCTGGAGTCGATCCCGGAACTAGTCGGGATCACCCCGAGTGAGCAGACGCAGGAGTGGCGTCAGGACAACCCGATAGGTGGGGTGGCCTCGGAGATACTCGGAATGGCCGTCCCCTATGGAGGATGGTACAAAGCAGCCAAATCCATCCCGCGGCTCCAGAAGGCGGTCACTTCCGTCGGGTCGCTTGCTGAGAAACCATTCGTCTCTGGGGCCTTGCAAGAGGCCGTGAGGTTGGCCCCGTTTGAAGCGGGGCGGCTCGGCGTCTCGCAAGTGGTGGGGGATAAGCCCTTCAATCAGATGCTCGGGGAGACATCCCTCAACCTAGCCCTAGGCTCCGGGATCGGGGGGCTGTTCCACGGGATGGCCGCAGCTGGATCGAGAGACCCCGGACTCAAGACCCTATTCCCCGAACTCGACATCGCGGCTCCGCTCCCGATACAGGCTCGGCAGATGCGGGAGTACATCGACAAGGGAGGGTTCTCCGGAGAGATGCTCGGGCGGGCCAATGCTAAGCTGGCGGATGTACTCAAGGAGGCCCGTGCGCAGGAGTTACCGGAAGGACTGAAATACGTCGGGCCGCTTGCGGACGCTGCCGGGGCGGGAACGTCTGACATCGAGCATCAACTCAATCGGCTCTTTAAGGTCCGCGGGAACCCAGACGAAAGCGTCATGCAGACCCGCAAGTTCGCTCAAGGTGCGGGGAAGGACTTCCCCTCTACGGCGTCATGGAAGCGGGCTGCCGAGGAGGCGGGACTACCCGAAGGCTTCGAGGACACGGGGCAGTTCTTCAGGGCCATCTCGTTCAAGAAAGATTCCCCGAAAGCTGCCGATCAAGCCCTGACCATTGATAGTATCCTCACGAAGGGGATGCAGCCTATCGGGGAAGGGACTTTCATCATCAGGGAGGCCGATGACGGGCTCTTCGTCGTGGCCAAGAAATACGCCGGGGAGCCAGGCGTCGGTCACGAGGGAGACAAGTGGCTGCTGTTCAAGACCGACCAGCCGGGCAAGTTCGCCACGGTCACTGATGACTTCGCCAAGGCTCAGGTCAAATCGAACAAGTGGCTACCCCATGCGGACCTCGCCCAAGACGGAGGGACCATCTACAACGCACTGAAAAGTTGGGCCTTCGAGCATTTCCCGCTCACGAACTATCGAGGCATGGGTGATAACCCTGAGGGTATGGCCAAGATAATCGACAAGCTGATCCCTCAGAACGTCCGAGGGCCGATGAATGAAACCATCGCTCGGAGTGGTGAGTTCATCAAGGAAATGCTGGTTCCACGCATGTTCCAGTTTAAGAAATCTTGGCGGGCGAACTGGGCAGATAAAGCCAACAAGCATGTCTATGATCAGTCTGAGAACATGACCCAAGAGATGATGAACGGGGTCATCGACATAGACAAGGGAAAGAGCCTGATCCTCTCCAGTATCCGTGGCGGTGCTCAGGCGGGTGAACTCGGGTTCGAACCGATCCGCCCGCTGGCGAAGAAACTCGGGCTGACCGATGATGACTTCGCCAATATCTGGGCTAAGGTCTGGAGGCCGGGCGTCGATGTCAAGGCTCTCCCGGCGATGATGGAACAGGGGCTGATCACGCCCGAGCAAAAGACCTTCCTTGAGGCTCTCGAGAAACAGAACCTGTTCGTGAGGGAGAATGTCAACAAGGTCGAGGAGGCAACCGGCCAAGCTAAGACTACATGGAAAGCGGGCCACTATGGATTGAGCCATATCTGGGATGGTGACACGAGGATCATTATTCAGAACGATGCTGGTCAGGTAGTGGCCGCAGTAGGAGGACCGAACCGAAAGGCCGCTCAGGCTAACGCCAAGGAAATACTGGCTCGTAATCCAGAATGGAAGATGGACAAGGAATACTCCCTTAGTCAGTTCGCTGCCGAGAAAGACCTCGGAGCGGTGCCCCAATCAATCAGGCCGGTGGTCAATTCCCCGAGCTGGATGCTGGAGCGGCAGGACATCCTCGGGTTCAAGTGGGATACCAAGCCGTTCACTCAGAAAGAATTCATGGAGGCTTACGAGAACGGGCTGAGGAGTAGGAACAACTACCAGGCCAATCTAGCATCCGATGATATGCTCAAGCCTCAGATGAATGCCCTGGGTCGGGAGGACCCCGCTGCGTTCCGCATGTTGGCCGCTAGGATGGATGACCGGGCCGGAGTCCAGAGCAAGTTCTCTCGGGTGCAGAACCAAGTCGCGGACAAGATTTTGGCTCCTATGCTCGGGCAGAACTCCGCAAGCAGGATCGTGTCCCTGACGAACTCGGCCATGTATAACTTGCAGTTCGGCGCGATGAACTTGATGTACCCCATCTCGAACGCGCTGACCTTCGTGCAGACTGTCATCCCGGAGGCGGCGTTCGTGTTGACAGGGAGTGGTTCGTCCCTAGCTCCTACCTACAGCCACTTCGCGGTGGGCGGAACCAAGGGGCCTATGGCCGGAATGGGAGTCCTAAGCCCCGTCAAGCTCATGTATCAGAGCATGAAGGAACTCGTCCATCCATCCGAGGAATTGACCCTCGCCATGCGGCGGGCTGTCAATGATCGAGTGATTGAACCCCGTAACGTGGAGCAGTACGTTGGCGAGTCAGCTACGAAAGTCGGTGACATCAGGAAGCTATTCAGCGGAGACACAAAAGCCAAGGACTTCGACTTCCCGGAGTGGCTCCGGGCGACGAGTGAGTTTCTTCCCGCTGTCTCAGAAGGTCTCTCGCGATCTCATGCTTTCACGGTGGGCCATGCTGTTGCGAGGGACTACCTCAAGAGGAATGGCCAGGCATTGAACCCGGACGAGATCTATCAATTCGCCCGGCAGTTCACCGAAAAGACCATGTACCTGTACAGCTCCGCGGATCGACCGAGGGTGTTTACAACTCCGGCTGGGTCCGCCATGGGGCTGTTCAAGAATTGGCTCTTCCACTACATGGCCAGCATGGGGGAGTACACAGCGGAAGGGTTCACCAAGAACAACTGGACGCCACTCCTATGGCAAACGACCGGAACCGCCGCACTCGGCGGCTTGTCGGCAACTCCTATTAGCTGGGCCGCGGATGGGTTCTCTCGG
>Ga0105252_10000287_pt1 | contig 40276 bp, 45 predicted proteins | sample EasRivMeERMZT100_FD_89675 | JGI IMG/M metagenome (GOLD analysis project Ga0105252, IMG submission 89675) | Soil microbial communities from meander-bound floodplain in the East River, Colorado, USA - East River MetaG ERMZT100 | ecosystem: Environmental > Terrestrial > Soil > Floodplain | place... | reverse complement strand
CAATGTAGATCAGCCGCGTGAGGAAATATTCAGCAGCCGGGTACTGGGGAGCAGCAAGAGCCACGTACTCCTCCAGCTGCTTCGCATGTTCTGCGTACACCTGGCCGCTCTTCCAGTCCTCGATACCGACCGCGGGCAGGGCTTCCCACGTGACGTCAATGATTCCCCTGAAGTACGCCTCCGGTGCTTCATAGTCGCACGGCTCCCACTTCTCTGTTACAGCGTACTTCAGTTCGGGCATGGCCTTCTTTGCTTTCAGAGCCATAGCGTGACCGGCGACCTTCTGGAGTTCCTTGGGATACATCATCCCATCCCGAAGGTAGTCCTCAGCGGCCTTGTGTATCGCGTGCCCCCGATTCGCCGCTACAGCTGGAGGACGGAAGCCCTCCATCTTCTCGACGTACTTGTACCAATACTGCTTGGGGCAGTCTGTATACGTCCCCTTGCGAGAGTACGACCAGGGCCTCATGAGATGTCCTTTTCGTCGCGCCAACCTTTGAAGACAGGATGCCTTGGTTTATCTTTCACCCCGTAGGGCAGGTACTCGTAGGTGAGGATGCGCCCCACAAGACCCACCTCCTTCTTGCTCCATATGTCCTTGCGCTCGGCCTCGGTGAAGCCGGTACCCACGTTGAAGCATACCTGCGTCTTGAGGTCCCTTACGATCAAGGCTCCGAGAGTATTCATGGGAACCATGTTAGCTTGGAGGGTCTGTCGGTCGGCGTAGCCCAGGTTGTCTACGAGCAGGATATTCCCGTTGTGCATCTGCTCTTCCCAGCCAGTTACGACCGCCTCAGCCGTAGTCTTGCGCTTCAACTTGAGAAGAGTGCCCTCCCGCGTCGTTGCTCGACCGAACTTGTACTTCCCTTCAGGATCGCGGATCATTGCGCCTTCGAATCCAGCTTGTAGGCAGGACTCCTCGTAGTTCAGGAGTTGCTGCTCGCTCTCTACCAGAATGTGCGGGACGGGGACAAATAACTCATTGCCTTCGCACATAGCGTGCGCGGCGTGGAGTCGGCTCTTGAAGTTCCCCTCGTACACCACGTCGAATACGTGGAAGGCGAGGTCGTTCACTGGGGCGGCGTGAGACATGACGACCTTCATCGTATCCCTGAATACCGTTGCCCCGTTCGGTGCCCCGACTATCAACTCACCGTCCAGCGGAGCGTCGGACTTGAAGCGGTTCGACACTCCTGCGTTGGGAATGAGCTTGAGTGAACGGGTCAGGAGTTCGCCGTTCACGAACGTGGCTCGTACCCCGTCCAGCTTCGGGGATACGACTACAGGGTACTTGAGAATCTTGAGGTCGGCGGCGTCCGCCAACATCGGCTTAAATTGAATCTTAGCCATTGTACTCCTCCAGGTCGTGGAAATTGGGGCCGATATTCACCTTGATCTTCCAGGGCACGTCCCAGTTGGGTTGTTCTTCCATCGCCGCTCTGATCTCGGCAATGTTCTCCCGTTCGTGGCCCTTGACTACGCTGTACACGTTCTCATCGTGTACCGTCATGAGGAAGCGACGGGAGTGGCCGACGTACCCCAGAGTATTAATCGCCTCCTTGGTCTGGTCAGCTGCCGATCCTTGGATCAGGTAGTTCGTCAGCTTATAACTGAAGTCCCACTGCTGGCCCTTCACGATCTTCGGCTTTTCTGAGTAGAGCAGCCTCCCACCCCAGGTCTTGACGGCATTGCCCCTCCGTCCACGGCTGGAGACGTTATCCATCAACTCACGAAGTCCCGGCAGAGCCTTGAAGTAATGGCTCCGAATCTGCTGCGCTACGGGGCGAGACACGCCTAGCTGGTCGGCCAGGTTATCCAACCCCGAGCCGTAGAGCAGAGAGAACCCCGCGATCTTGACGTCCTTACGGGGCAGGTCTAGACCAGCTTCCGTCTTGATGATCTCCGCCACGGCGGCGTGGAAGTCGGCGGCGGGGTCATTTCGGTAAATCTCCGCAGCACGCCCTTCAGCAAAGTGAGCCGCAATCCTGAACTCCTGGCTATTAAAGTCAGCGGAGACAAGTACCTCCCCGTCATCGGGGAGAACGTACTGCCGCATAAAGGGCAGATCAGGAAGTCCTGCTGGAGCGCGGACCTTGAACTCCGTAGGGATGTTCTGGAAGTTTGGATGAGATGATGACAATCGTCCCGTTCGTGTCCCATATTCTTCACCTTTGACCTGGTTGAAGTCTGGATGTACGCACCCGTCGTTCGCGGAGGCAATCTCTGCCCATTTCCGCATGAAGGTAGTGAGCAGGGTCTTGAGGTTGCCCCGGTAGGCCAGGATTTGGCGCAGGTCTGGATCTTGTATTGCTTGGTCCATGCTACGCTTGTTCGTAGCCAGCTTGCCGGTCGGCGTGCGGAGGAAAGATGCCTCCGTCGCTCGACCAGATCGGATTAGGGCTTGGGCCAATTCGGCGCTGGAATCGGGGTTACACGGCCCGATGAGCCCTAGCAACCTAGCGGTGACTTCAGTCTGGACCTTCTCGAACTGCTCTAGGTCGCGGAGCAGCTTCGGGAGGTCGATGCGGATACCATCTCTGTTATTCGCATTCAGGATCGGGGCTAGGCGCTGTTCGCGCCGGTACGCTTCCAGCATGCCCTGAGAGTTGATCAGAGGCATGAGCTTCTCGAACAACGCGCGAGTGCGGATAGTGTCTCCGTCCGCATACTTTGCAACAAGGTCGCCGGGAGCCTTGGCGAAGTCGTAGTCACGTAGCCCTCTGGCCCGTAGCCAGGCTTGGAGTTCCTGCTGCTCGGTCGGGGGCATACCCAAGATGCGCTCGGCGCTGGGCTTTAGGCTCAGGGAATCGGCGTTCGCATCGTAGAGGTAGTTCAAGAATAGCGTGTCGTGTACCTTCAGGGGGTCGGGGTTCGGCATGAGACCGAAGTGCGCGAACGCGACCTCAGTGTCGAACCGCCCATTGTGAAAGAGGCACTCATCGTTCCAGATACGTGCGAGAGCCTGCTTCGCATCCTCGTAGGTACAGTTGTTCCCGTTGGGGTGTCCCCAAGCCATGTATATCGGCTTCTCTGCCTCGGCGTGCCAAATCGACACGCCGCACGGCTTGGGTGGGTAGTGAGGCCGCGCCTCGATGGCGTCAGTCTCGAAGTCAATCGTGTGGGGGATGTTCATACGATCTTGTGGGGTTCCATCGTGAAGATGATCTTGTCGTCCCCGACCGTCTTGATGAGGACGTCCATCACGGCCTGGGCCTGGGACTCTACCCGCATGACCGCTACGATGGTCCGACCGTTCTTGTCCTGCTTGATAATGACGTAAACCATGATACCCTCCGTTGAATGAAATGGCCCGTGTCGCCGGGACCATGCGCGACCCTGAAGGCTCTCGCCACCGTAGCTCAGGTTGACCGCACCACGGATTTTCAGTACTTCTTGGTTTCCTGCGGAGCCGGGGCGATGTTCTTCTCGTACCCCGCATACATCATCTGCATCGTGTCCTTCCGCTTGCCGAGGAGGGACTGGAGGATCGGCCCGTCCGTGATCTTGTCGACCAAGGAGAACTCGACCTGGAAGATCGTCTTGTTGTTCGGGACGACCACCATCTCCGTGATCACTGCGAGCGGGGGCAGCTTCAGCACGGACGCGATCTGGTTCGCGTAGGTGCTCCAGTTACCCACGGACGTGACCGGCAACTTCGCCACGGCGACCTCGGCCTTGACGACGTTCTCGGGCTTGTCCGCGTCGGTCGCTGCGATCATCGCCAGGCGCCGGACGTTCTTGCACGCCTTCCCGCGACCACCGCCGGGGTCGCTGCCCCACGCGTTCTTCGGGCACTCGGCGCAGGTCGGCGCTTGGGGCGCTTCCGAGTCCGGGTGGGGCTTGAGGTCATCGTCCAATTCGGCGATGGCGTAGCAGCTGGGCGAGGCGGGGTTGTCCGGATCGTACTTGTTCTTGTACCACTGGTTCTCGAACACCGAGTTGACGACGATGCACTTCACCTTGTCGTCCTTCATGGGGTTCCCGCCGATAGTCAGGCGACCGCCCTTGAACGAGACCCAGTTACCGGCAGGCTTCTCGGCTTCTGCGGTCGCCACGGCCATCTTGGCGAGTTCGTCCTGCCACGACACGACTGCCGTTTCCGGCTTCACTGCGGGGGGTGCTGCGGGCTTTTCAGCCATTTGTGACCTCACTAGTGGTTAGTTACGTGGGCAACGTGCCCTCGGGACCGCCTGTCACGCGGTCCGAAGTGCGCGGCTCCCTACGCCTTGGAGACCGACAGCTTGAAGATCTCCACCTCGCCGACACCGGGAATCTTCTCACCCTCGTTCCAGTGCTCCTTGATCGCCGTCGTCGTGATCCTCTTGTGGAGGAACTCGAAGCTGTCGGTAGCCTTGATGTAGTCGTACAAGGCCCTCCAATCCGTGGCCACCGGCTCGATGCTCCGGTTCAGTTTGACGAGGCCGTTGGCGCCACCGATGGCGGTCATGTCCCCCGCCCGCATCTTGGAGATGATGACCTGGTACAGATCATCCTCGGACTCCTTCATGGCCGCGGCCTCCTTGTCCTTCGCCAGGCGCTGGGCCCGGATCGAGATGTAGGAGTCCACCAGGTCGGGGAGGTGGGAAGAGATAGTCATGATCCGGTCCTCATGAAGTGCTTCGCCGCGTTGTTCGAGGGGAACTGGATCACGTCGGGGTACGAGGCCAGTACGCCGGTGCGATCCTCTTTGGGGGTCGTCTGGGTGACCGTCTTGTCCTTCCGTTCCAGGTGATTCTTGACGCCGAAGTGCAGGCCGTCGTTCTTGGTCGCGTGCTTATTACGCATCTTGCTTCTCCTTGCTGACGAGGGTATCAATGATGGGGAGGTTCTGGACGATCCGCACGCCGTCGAAGTGCTTCATAACGGCCTGGGAGAAGTCCCGGATGGACATGTAGGGACCGCCCTGCCGAGAGCAGGAGAAGTCCTTACCAGCTTAGAAGTCCTCACGGGCTGCCTGCGCCGTGGGGTAGCGCCTGCCGTAGGCAGGCCAGACTTGAAGATATGCTTTCATCGTACCTCACTCTTGACTAGGACTCGCGGGAGGACACCGCTCCCGCTCGGCTCTTACAAAGGATTAGACCGCTTCGACAGGGGAAAGGTTCCCTAGCCGTCATACTTCTTCAAGTAAAGGTTACGCATCTTCGGGTGGGACTCCCACTTCTTGTACAGTTCCTTGAGGTCGCCCGACTCAGCGACGATAGGATCACCGCCCCGTACCATACGGAAGGTTGTATTAACACCTTCGGTTATACGCACCTTCCCGTCCGCAGAATTGCCTACTCGGACCAAGGGATACTGCTTGCTCAGGACTTTCGAGTAGCTGGATCTCTGACTAGCACTCTTGTCGTTGTACGGGGGTAACATATTCATGAGCCGCGTCGGGATCATCTGAAGTTCAAGCAAGTCCTCGGGGAGTTCAGCTAAGAAATCTTGGTACTCGGTCAAAGCTGGTTCCTCGTTCTCGCGCAGCATTTCCTTCTTGGCCTCGACCTGGCTCGCCTCTTGTTGAATCTCGAAGTCGACAGGATTGGGGTACGCTTCGCGCAAGTAGTATCTCAGGCGTAGCCCGAACTGAGGATCGTTCTTGATGCAGTCCCAAGCTGCTCTCGCTAGATTGGGCGACGCTTTCTCAGGGGACTTGAGTACTAACCAGCGCCTCGCGGCTCCAGAGAACGGAGCATTGTGCTCGTTCGTATTGATCCAGAAGAGCATTCTGTTGCGAATCTTGTATTGCTTGACGCCCTTCGGGTTACAAGTAAGCTCATCCGCGTCAACGTACAACTTGAATAGGTTCTCCACTTCTTTCTTGGAGATACCGCTGGGCGGCTCTTCCATGCAAACGAACTGCTTACTAAGGTGATTGTCCTCGTGAGTGTTCCCAGGATTGAGCATACCGATATGCTTGTAGTTCGGGTCGGCAGTGATCGCCGCCGCTAGACCTGTCGCTATACATGTCTTCCCCGTACCCTCACCGCCGTAGGTAAACACGGCTAGAGGTGCCTTAGCATCGGGGTAGTGTACACGATGGGAGATGAGTCGTAGCAGGAGAGCGCGGCTCACGGGATCGGGGGCAACGTATTCGAGCAGGTCGAGGAATGGCTGGATCGTGCCCTCGGCGGGGAGTACACCGGCCTTCTCCTCCAGTACGAGGGAACAAGGTTGGTAGAGGTTGTATATCTTGCCCCCGCCGTGGTCGAACCATTCAGGCATCCCTGGCCAGAAGTCGAGCCGCTCAGCTATGTTCTTGTGTGGATCCTTGTCGAAGGTATTAGCAAGGGTCGCCATCCCCGCCTTGATCGTAACGTTGGAGTAAGGGTTAGCAAGAACTCCAGTAGCCAGGATGGGCCCTACGGTCATTGTCGCGGCGGCGCTGGCCATAACCACTTTGGTCTTACGGGACACATAGTTGGCGGTCCCGTTCACCCATACGATCTGCTCGTTCAGGGCGTCGATAAGGTGAAAGTAGCGGCTCCCCTCCCAGGAGTTAATCCAACCACCTATCCCCCGTGCGAACGCCTCGACACCTTGGGTATTCAGGAAGTCGTCCAATCCTGTCTTATCGAACTGCTCCAGGTCGGGCAGGATAGCGAAGTCAGCGAACTCCTTGCTGCGACGCCTACCGTTCAACATCCCGACTAACTTGACGGCGGAGGAGTGTATGTCCGCGTTTCGCTTGCCATCTGAGTCGGCAATGTACGTGATCTTCTTGACCTTCCCGTGCTCTAGCAGTCTCTCGAGCCCAGCTACTAACTGTCCCAAGGACTTCACGAAATACAGGTCTTTGCCTTGTATCGAGAGGCAGGGTATCCCGGCTTGACAGGCGCGGATAGCCTTGGGGATGCCTTCAGTAATGAAGATGTGCTCTTGCTGCATCCACGGTACGGGATTGATCGCTCGGATCAGGGGAAAGTACAGATCGTATTCTCTGCCGTTCAGGTACTTGGGGTACTCGTCCTTCAGTTCGGCCTCGTACTTCTCACGACTCATGCCCGCAGGCGGCGCATCGAACGGGGGGAAGCTGCCTATCATCCGGGCCTGCCATACATCCCTAGGTTGGCCGTCCTCGTTCAGATAACGGAACAGAATAGCGTTGCGGTCGTGAGCCTTCTTGGAGCGAATGTCGAAGGTGGGTAGCTTGGAGGCGCTACAGAATGAGATGTGATGGGCAGAGATAGCTTCAGGGCTGACTAGCCCCATTTCGGACAGCCGTTGATTGTAGTACTCAACGTCGTCCGACATTGATTGTACGTCTGGGTTAAAGGGCATGCGATCCTCATGAGGGATTCGGTCTGGAGTTTAGCAAGGTGAAGTAGGGCACTGAGGATCGCAGCCCCTACAAGCATCACGCCTTATCCTGGTCGAGCAGGCGAAGGTGGCCACCCTCGCTCCGACCGAACCCCTATTATACGCTGAATTGCCCCCGCCGTCTAGCCTTTTCGCGTGCTATATCGTGTTTCGGGTCGGCTAGGTAGGAGGGTATGCCGCTCGGAATTCAGGCTTAGAACGGTGGAGAAAAAGCCCTGGGCCGAGGCCCAGGGCTTGGTGCTGCTGGTGGGGTTACTGCTCAGCTGCCGCTTCGGTCGTCGGCTGCTCGGTCGTGGCCGGGGTTCCGGCGGCCAGGGCCTTCTCCGCCATCTTCTCGCGGAACTTCTGCTTCCGTCCTTCTTCAGTCTCCGGCTTCCCCGGCACGCGCTTCGGGTCCGCACGGTCGGCCTTGCCCTGACCGAGGTGGAACTCGTAGTTGGCCATCGACAGGCCCGCCACGCCGTAGTCCAGCGTGATGTAGCCCACCGCGTCGGGGAGGATGAACCAGAGGTAGTCGATGGAGGCATCCGTCGCCGCCCAGCCCTTCGAGGACGTGATCCAGGACGGCGTGGGAGCGCCGTCGATCAGGACCTGGATGTCGCCCTCGGGGGCCTTGACCGCACGCTTGATCATCGCGAAGCGCGTGAAGTTGTACTGCTTGCCGTCCTCCGTGACGGACTTCAGGTGGACCTGCGGCTTGGCGACCAGGTTCAGGCCGGGCTTCGTTGCCGGCGTGGTCGGGTCGGGCTCACCTTCCCGGATCGGCTCGGGCAGGGGCACGGCAGCACCACGCTCGGAATCGGAGACTTCGTTCACTTCGTACTTCTTGTCCTTCTTGGCCATGATGGCTTCCTTTCAGTGGTGAGGTTGCTGCCCCTGCTAGGTCGGGGGCAGTAAAGGTAGTATAGCGCGTTTCGTGCCTAGGCGCTAGTGGTTTCGTCTGAGTCAAACTCGACGGGCGTTGCGGGGTTCGGGTTCGCAGCCGGGAGGTCTTGAGGATCGCCGCACTCGAATCCGTAGATGGGACGGGGTTCGCTGAGCTTCTCGTAGCCGATGACCACGCGGCGGCAGGACTCGTCGCCTTCCTGGAGTTCGGCTTCGATCACGATCCGGTCGCTGATGTAGCGACGCACGCCGTAGGTCGGCTGGTCCTCGGACTTGCTGAAATCGTAGCCCCAGTCGGCCAGCTTCTCCAGGAGCGGGAGGGTATCCTTGAAGGACTTGACCGTGACCTCCAACTTGACCCGGTTGGTCGCGAGCCAGGGCGACACGGTCGGGCTGAGAGCCCTGAATCGCTGGCCGTCTACGATGTACGAGAGCAGCTTGAACTCGTACATCCGCTTGTCCATTGCTTCGATCTGTTCCTTCAGGTTCTGCCTGAGCCACTTGACGTGGGCTTCGATCTGCTTCGGGCGCGAGGCCATGTTCGTTACTCCTGACTAGTTGAAGTCCCCGGACCTTGGTCCGGGGGTGGGGTTAGCTGGTTAGGCCGCGATCGGGGTGTACGACCCGTCGTCGTTGGGCCAGGCGATCAGGGCCACCGGCTCGCGGTGGGGCGGGACGCAGTTGAAGCGCTCGTACACCGGCCGCATCTGGATCGTGGCCTCGCGGAGCGCGTTGGAACGCCGCGCCGACTCGTTCCACTGCAGCACCCACTCGCGCTCCGTCTTGAGAACGGACGGGGCGACGGCGGGGTGGGTAACGGGACCGCCGATACGCTTGAGGCCGGATTCGGTCTGGATCAACATCTTGAATCTCCTTGCTGAGGTTAGACTTCTGGTATCGGCTTTTTGCGCCGATCTAGTTAGACCGCGCCCTACAGGGCGCGGTTCCGTGGAACTAGCTGGGACTTAGTGACCGCCGTGCTTCTCGAAATTCTTGAAGTCCGTGTTGGCCTGGTCGTCCGTCCGGTCATCGCGGTTCAGGTCTACGGGTACGTCACGACGGCGGATCAGGTCTTCCAGAGCGGCCTTCGCTGCGTCCTCGATAGTGGGGCCGATCCCGAGCCAGTCGACATCTTTCAGGGTTCGGGTTTCGGGGTTCATTACCCCCAGGTCGATGTTCCACCCCGAGCCGTCACCGGCGGGGAAGATGATAAGGGCGGCGTCGTCGTTCAGTTCGGCGACTCGGGCGGTCAGGGTTTCCAGGTAGCAGGTAGGCTCAGGCGTTTTCATTTCTTTCTCAGGTTAGGTACGAAACTGAACCGCTAGGCGGTAACGCAACTTCCTCGCCCAGAGATTAACACGAGACTGGAATCGCACACGGCGAGCCAGTCGAAGGCCAGGACCCAGTCCTCTCGCATCACTCCGATACCACAGGTCCCACTTTAGGCGGTTCGCCCGAACGGGCAGGTTACCCCTCGGGTGTCTCCACTTCAGATTACGGTTTTCCCAGGTAACTTTCATCTTTCTTCTCCAGTGTCCGGGCGATCCCGGTCTAGTTAGACCGGGACCGCAGGGCCGAGTTTCGTGTTAGTACACGAACTTCAGGGGGATACGGCCCTCGCAGATCGCGACCCATTCTGCGTCAGAGCACAGCATCGGGGTACGGAGGACATATGTTCCACCGGACTCATGGTTCAGGATACCCTCGTCGGTACGGAGGTAGGTCATCCCGACCCACTCGCGTTCACCTTTAGGGGTGCGACCCTGAGGGGCTGTTCCCCAGATGGTTTCCCAGGCCTCGAGTTTCTGAAGGTCGAAGGCCCGTCCGACGTAGCAGGCGGGGACCTCGTATCCCCGCGTTCCGTTCCAGTTCTTCGGGTAGGTACAGGGTTGAATCTGGTTCGTGTAGAGGCCCTTCCCGTTACCCCAGGATTGGTACATCTTCGGGGAGCACTGAAACTCCCACGGATCGGAGGCAACGAAGGCGTTCCAGGCTTCAGATTTGGCTTTCGCGGCGTCCTTCGCTGCGGTCATTTCGGCCTGCTCGAGGGCTGCTACTTCGGCGCGGAGGGCTTCCAACTTGCTAGCTGAGTTCATATCTTTCCTGTAATGGTGGGTTAGGGCCTGAATCGCCCGGAAAGGACTCTGGGAAGCCCTTTCCGGGCGCCTCTGAGGGCGCCTCGGGTTAGGTGTTAGCCCCTATCTGGCTCGGGATAGCTGAATCGGGAGTAAGGGCTGACTTCCGGCTCGGCGTAGCTGTCGGTCGAGCCGGGGGCGTCGCCCGTGTACGGGTAGCCGAGGGTGGGATTCGGGGGTGCGTAGTAGATTACGACGTTACCTGCTCCGCCCGACCCGCTACCGTGAGGGACGACCTCGACGCGGTTCGTATATGTAACCAGTTCCCAGTACGGGTTCAGCATTTCTCCCCGGACGGGGAAAGTGCGATCCTTCTTCGTGTACGGGCGGAATTCGCCGTCCTGAAGGTCTCCCGCCGGGAGCGGAGGGAAATCTGCTTCGTCGTCGTGTCCCCACTTCACCCAGAGTAGGTAGCTGCGGCCGGGCTTCGGGAGGTCGGAAACTGCCTCGTAGAGTTTCGTGAAGAATAGGTCCTGGTCGTCCGGGGAGGCGTCCTTGAGTTCACGGTCCAGGTCGGACTCGGTTTCGAGGTGAGGGAAGAAAACCTCTGCTACGTCGCCGCCCCCGAAAAACTGCTTCGCGCCGGGGACCGGCTCGGGCGAAGAAGTGAGGGACGCGCCGGTACGGGCCGCGAGGTGATCCAGAAAACTACTGATATCAGGTTTCATCTTTTTCCTTAAGTGTACGGGCCTATCCCGTACTCGTTAGACCGCTAGAGCAGCGCGGAGTTTCGTGAATTAAATGGGTTCAGTTCAAATCAGTTTCACTCAAAAAAATCACGCGACTATTCAGCGCTTCCACCGCTCGGGTGGGCTCAGCCTCGGCAGGCTCAGTCAGCAGGCAGCAGCGGGGCACACGAGGTCAGCCGGCGCAGGCGACAGCGAGCCGCAGGCAGTACAGGGTTCGCAGCGGTTCAGGCAGTACAGGGTTCGCAGCGGTTCAGGCAAGCGGCGGGGCGGCGGGTTAGCAAACGCTAACGTTAGCGCCTACTATACAGCCTAGGCGACGGGCCGAGGGAACCTGCGTCGGGCGGGAGTTAGTAGGCGCTAACGTTAGCGCCTACTAACTTAGTCGGGAAAGAAAAACCCCGCGCTAGGCGGGGCTTTTCGGGAGGCGCTCGGGCCTAGGCCGCTTTCGCCGCCTCGATAGCGGCGAGGGTATCGCGGAATTTCCGAATCCGCTCCGCTTCGGCGGCGTCCGACTTCGGGACCCTCGCGGGATCGGGGCGGGAGGCGACCCCTTCGCCGATAGTAACCTCGACGCCCTTAAGGGTACTCGCGGCGACCTCGTAGTCGAGGGCGATATAGTAAGCCTTACCGTCGAGAAGGAAATACGGGTAAGCGATAGTCTTTCCCGGCGCGGAGAATCCGGCCGAGCTAGTAACCGTACTCGTAAAGGGGGAACCGTTAAGGATAACCTCGACGGAACCGTTCGACCGCTTCGGGAGGCGATTACCCGGAAGGGGCGAAAGGGTAGCGCGGTACTCGGTAGAGCCGATAGTAACTTTCATTTTAGGGTCTTTCCGTTCCCGAACCGTCGGGAGGCGACCGCTACCGCGTAGCGCGGAGGGTATAGAGTAGACCGGCGATTCGTGCCCTAGTTCCCGAAAGATATAACTTATTTTCGGTAGGGTCTTTCGGGCCGATAGGTTAGTAGACGCTAACGTTAGCGCCTACTAACTTAGTCGGGTAATCGGTTCCGAGCGTACCGGGTAATAACCCTATACCCTAGTCGGGAATAGGGGTATTAGGGGGGCGTACCGGGAGGCGTACCGGGAGAGGCAGGTAAGCCGGTACGGTAGGCTCGGAGGGGAACGTACCGGCGTACCGGGATACCGAGTAGAGTAGTAGAGTAGAGTCTAGGGTCTTAGTAGTAGTCACGCAGGAACGGTAAAAAAAGGGGGAGGCGGTATAGGCGTACCGGGTACGCTCCCGGTACGCGGTACGCCCTCTCTTTCCCCCGTTAGCAGGCACTAACGTTAGTTAGCACTTACTATTCACGCGCACGTTAGCAGGCACTAACGTTAGCAGGCACCCAGCACACACACCCACCACACCCAGCACCCACACACCCCCACACCCCGGCAGGGGGCAGCGAGGCACCGCGCCCGCAGCGCCAGGCACCCCCCACCAGGCGGCGGGTGGGGTGGGGTAGAGAGGAGTGCTCGGCCCCTTTGACGTGCGATACAGAAAATCACGAGGTGATACCGCAATGGTGGGTTAACAAAAGCAGGAGGTGACCGCAAGGACCCCAGTACTAGATACAAACGAAAGTACTAGACTGTACTGCCCCCGTCGAGGTATAATTGAGTTACATCTAAAACCTTAATCAAGGAGACACCAATGCCCGAATTCAAGCCCGGCGAAGGCTCAGAAGTCGATGCAATCGAGAAGGCGGAAGCAGCCGAGAAGGTAGCAAAGGACAAGACTGAAGCAGAAGCCAAGGCGAAAGCCGAGACCAAGCCCCAGCCGAAGAAGTAAATGGACGCTGACCGACAAGCCCTGGTAGCAGCCCTCCGCAAGAAGGCGGAGCAGGAGATCAGTTTCTCCCCGTACCTGGAGGAGCACCGCAAGGCCAACCCTTACGGGCAGTTTAGTGCCCCCGTTCCGGCAACAAACCAACCTCAATTCCTCCCGCCTCGCAAGCCGAGGGACAAGGACAATACGATTTGAACCCGGCCAGTAACGCCGTGCTCGACGCTATCCCTGACGTGGAGGACGGGCCGGTCACGCCCACGCTGAACCTCGTTGAAGAGAACCTCAATGCTCTGGCAACGACCTCACGGCTACCGTCGTACACCAAGTCGCGGAACGTGCGGGAGCAGTTTCAATTTGCGTTTGAACTGATCGGGGGCATACCGCGTCTTGCTCATTGGGCGCATCAGAACCCGGACAAGTTTTACCAGTTGTACTCCAAACTGATTCCTGCGCAAGTCACTGGCGCTGACGGCGGTGCGATCAAGGTCGAACTCAGTTGGCTCAATACGAGGGACACCTCAGGTCGACCGTCACCCGGTCAGGTCATCGACATTGACCCGAGCAAGTAATGGACAAGAATCGCATCGCTAGCTGGCTACGGGGTCAGTTCTCTCTGGACCCCCAACCAGACCAAGACTTGCTATCCGCAGAGACCGGCGCCGACATGGTCTTGGGCTCCGTGCCCCTCGTAAGCCAGGCGATGGCCTTGAGGGACATGGAGCGCGCTCGCAGGGCCAACGATCCTACAGCCGGTGCCCTCGCCGCTACAGGTCTCCTCCCGTTCGGCAGGCTTGGGCAGGCCGCCAAGAAGCTTGAAATGCTCGGGGGCCGCAATGCGGCCAACGCCCCCCACCAAGCACTTGACGACGCCGTGGACCTAGCGTCCAAGGGTAAGAATGTCAATCAGCAGTGGATGGCCACTAAGGCGTTCGTTGACCCCGTAGACAAGGACCCGAAGTTCGTCATACCGTTCAACAAGTCCACGTTCCACAAGGACCTAGAACAAGGGAAGAAGGGTGACGTGCGAGACTTATCGGGCATGACGATGCGCGACCTGTCCCCCAACTCTCCGGTCCTGGACGCCTACCCGTTCATGGAGAACTACAAATTTAGGGGTGGACTGGGTCCGAACGCTAGTGGTGGGTACGGCGGGCATTATTCCAAGCATAACAAAGAGATCGTTCTCAACGAGAAAGACCCTGTCGGACTCAAATCCTCCCTCGCTCATGAGTTCGGGCACGGTATACAGAACTTCGAAGGCTGGGCGGGGCAGGGCGCCAACCTCGCCCACATCAAGAAACTGCTCGGCGTGACTGACGCATCGGAGTACGCCGACAAGATCAAGGCGTTTGAGACTTATCTGCGTAACCAAGGTGAGGTAGGCTCCAGGGCGAACGAGCATCAATTTTTGCAGTCCCTCCGTCCCGGTGGAGAGCACGCCTATCAGAACCCGACTACCTGGTTCAACGACCGCAAGCGCGCTGAGACTTGGGTAGACTCAGTTCCAGGTAGCATTTCCCCCACTCTCAAAGACCTCAAGACTCCGACTAAGTCAGAACTCAACTCCTTGGTCTCCCGCCTTCGTGCTCCAACGCAGGACTACGATGCGCTTTTTGCCGAGGTGCTGGGGATGCCTCAGCCATAATGGCCCTGACGCTCAAATACGAGCCTCGGTCAGCCTTCCTCCCGTTCCACAATAGAAAGGCCAGGTTCGCCACCCTAGTCTGCCACAGACGGGCCGGCAAGACCGTCGCGCTCGTCAACGATCTGATCATCGGGGCGTTGGAGTGCCCTCTCCCCCGTCCGCAAATGGCGTATATTGCCCCATCCTACGGGCAAGCCAAGCGGATCGCCTGGGAGTATCTCAAGCACTACGCCGAGCCGTTGCTCGCGGCCACGCCGCACGAGAGCGAACTACGTGTAACCTTAAAGAACGAGGCCAAGATATACCTGCTAGGCGCAGAAAAGGCCAATAACCTGCGTGGTATGTACCTCGACGGTGCGGTAATGGACGAGTACGCCCAGACACGACCTACCGTCGTGTCACAAATCATACTGCCGTCCCTCAGCGACCGATCTGGGTGGCTCGTCAAGTCCGGCACCCCGGTAGGTAAAAACCACTTTTACGACGACTTCAACAAGGCTAAGGCCGATCCAGCTCAGTTTCACATGCTCTTGAAAGCCTCCCAATCGGGGATTCTCGGCAAGGAGGAACTTGCGCTCATCAAATCCATGATGGACGCAAGCGATTACGAGCAGGAGTACGAGTGCAGCTTTGAAGCCGCGCTCCGCGGTGCAATTTACGGCGCGGACATGGAACGAGTGGAGGCCGAGAACCGAGCGGGCACCTACGACCTCGACCCAGCCCTACCCGTTGACGTCGTTTGTGACCTTGGCTATACAGACGACACCGTACTGATCTTCTTTCAACGGAACAAGCACCAGCAAGTGCTGATTCACGAGATCCTGTCTTCCAACGAGCAAGAATGGCCGGATTACCTGGACGAGATGGACCTGCGAGAAGTACGGGACGTGTATCTCCCCCACGACGCTCGGGCCAAGAACCTCCAGACGGGCCGCAGTATCGTCGAGCAGACGTTACTGCGGGGCTACCACCCCAAGATCGTACCTGACCATAAACTGCGGGACGGCGTTAATGCCGTCCATCGCATGCTCCCCTTCACGTATTGGAACCACCCCCTTACCTCAGGCGGCATCGAGGCCATGAAGTCCTACCGACGTATGTGGGACGAAAAGACCTCTTGCTATAGAGACAGGCCTGTCCACGACTGGACTTCCCACGTCGCCGACGCCGTGCGTTACCTAGCCGTCATTCTAGGCATAATGCCGACGGAACAGAGTTTGATCATCCTTCCGAACCAAGAGCGCACCGCCGGTGCGAACTATGCGTTCAGCTTGGAGAATCTGTTCACCGACTACCGGACTAATCCAGCCCTACGGGCAAGGGACAACTAGGCTATGGCTACTCAAGACGTAGGCAAGATCGACTCCCTTCAGGAGATGCAGAAAGAGAAGGGCGGCAAGTACAGTCGCTGGCAGATGGAGATTCAAGCTGCCGAGAAGGAAATGGACAAGTGGCATCGTCGTGCTCGCCGGATCGTCAAGGAGTTTCGGGCGGAGCAGACGGAGGTGTCCGGGGTCGACCCCAACTTTGAGCGCCGGTTCAACTTGTTCGCGGCCAACGTTCACATCCTCCAGACCGCCCTCCTCAATCAGACCCCGACGGTCACGGTCAACCGCGAGTTCAAGGACATCACCGACGACATTGCCCGAGTTGCTTGTCGTATTCTGGAACGGGCGATCCAATCACACAACGCTCGCAACTTCTGCACCGACAATATCCTGAAGCAAGCGCTTCAGGACATGCTAGTGCCCGGCCTCGGCTCTAGTTGGCACACGTACTACGCTGAAATCGTCCACCGCAAGGAACAACTGACGCCGGAAGGGACGATGGCGCCGGAGGAAGCTACCCAGCAGATACTCGGCGATCAGCCCCTTGCTGAACCGCCCGAGGGACAGCATCCGCCTCAAGGACCGCAGGGGACGAAGCCTGCCGAGGCGCACTTCCTGGAGTATGACGAGGTCGTCAGTGAGCAACTCGTGGACGAGTATGTCTATTGGGCCGATCTACTGTGGTCTCCCGCTCGCACATATGAGGAGGTGCGGTGGATCGCCCGCAAGACGTACATGTCGCGGGACAAACTGATCAAGCGGTTCGGCAAGAAGGTCGGCAAGGGGATTCCGCTGAACTTCTCGAACAAGAAAACCGAGACGAACATCGAGACCAAGCATTTGGTCTTTCAGCAAGCCGTCATCTACGAGATTTGGGACAAGGAATCCGAGCACGTCATCTGGTTCTGTAAGGACCACGAGGAACTGCTCGACGATCAGGAGGACTTCCTGGAGTTGGACGGCTTCTTCCCTTGCCCGAAGCCGATGTTCGCCAACTACTCCAATGGGCTGTATATCCCCATCCCTGATTATGAGTACGCACGGGATCAGTACCGGGAACTGAACGAGATTAACACGCGGATCAGTCTGCTCGTCAAGGCCTGTCGCGTCGCGGGTGCCTACGACAAGTCGGCGCCGCAACTCGCTGCCCTTCTCAACAATGCGGCCGAGAATACGCTTGTCCCCGTAGACCAATGGGCGGCGTTCGCAGAGAAGGGCGGGATGAAGGGAGCCATCGAGTGGCTCCCGCTGGAACAGATAGTCGTAACCATTGAGCAGTTGACGAAGAACCGTGAGGACGTGAAGAACCAGATTTACGAAATCACGGGGATGGCCGACATCATCCGGGGCGCCAGCAAAGCCTCGGAGACACTCGGAGCGCAGAAGATCAAGGCCCAGTATGCCTCGATGCGCATCCAGGATCGCCAGAAGAACGTCGTACAGTACTCGTCCTCAGTGTTCGACCTGCAATGCCAACTCATGCGGAAGCACATGGACCCGCAAGAGATTGCGAAGTTGGCGCAGGTCGAGTTCATGAACGAGGATCCCAACCTCGTTCAGCAAGCGATGGAACTCGTCAAGAAGCCGGATTTCCTGCTCCGTGCCCGCGTCGAATCGGACACCCTTTCCGACATCGATTTCCAGGCCGAGAAGCAGGATCGGATGGAATACATGACGACGATCACCAACTACCTGAAGGAGGTCATGCCCACGATGACGGGCGATCCAGTGATGGGGCCGTTCCTCATGCAACTGCTGCAGTTCTCCCTGGCCGGCTTCAAGATCGGCAAGCAATTCGAGGGTGAACTCGACCAGACGTTCGCCAAACTGCAGCAAGCCCTCGCTCAGCAGCCGCCGGGAGGCAAGCCGGACCCCGAGCAGCAAAAGGCTCAGGCTCAAATGAAGATCAAGGAGCAGGAGGCCGCGCTCAATGCCCAGGGTAAGCAGCAAGACCTCCAGTTCAAGAAGCAAGAAGGGGACATGAAGATCCAGCAGAAGCGGGAGGAAATGGGCATGAAGCGGCAGGAAATGCAGCAGAAGCACCAAATGCAGCGCGAACAGATGGCGATGGACCAACAGAAGCAGGTCCGTGAGATGGAGATGTCTGCGGAGCAGCAAGAGGCCAGCTTCGCCAACGACATGCAGAATCAGAACATGGAGATGGCTTACAACCAACGTAGTTTCGATCAGGACTTGCAGAACCAGGCCCGCAAGGCCCAGCAGCAGGACGTGATCGACTACAAACAAGGCAAGTCGTCCAGGGAAGGACGTGATAGGGGGCGCGAACGTGGGTAGACGGCGATTCATTCAACTGCGGGAGCCTCCGTTTGACTTCTTTGAGGTCACGGAGGACTATGCGCCGGAGCCCAGCAACACGGATTCGGCGCTGTGGAATGACCGGTCCTACGACGGCCTGCGAGCCACCGACGGTACGGACATTTCCTCCCGTACCAAGCATCGGGAGTACATGAAGCAACGAGGTCTGACGACGGTCGACGACTACAAGGAGACTTGGAAGCAAGCCGCCGAACAGCGAGCGCACTACTTTACTGAAGGGCCGCGACAGGAGGTGCGGCAAGATTTGCTCCGTACCATAGAAAAGTTAGAGAATCGCAGAAAATAGCACTTTCCTGTCCACCACGAACCGGGGTATAATAGGCTATGAGCGACGTAGTTGACACACCTGAAGTCCTTGATGAGGAACCGTCCCTCCGCGACACCATTTCAGCGTCGCTTGACGAGGCTGAATCGTCTGGCGCCCCCGCTTCGACCACCCCATCGGCAGATGGGGCACCCCCTTCGCCTGCCGGAGAGCCCGTGGTGGGGGCGCCTCCCGTTGAAGGTGCTCCAGCGCCTGCTCCCGTTGCTCCTACGGCTCCGCAAGCGCCTGTCGAACTGAAGGCCCCGGCTCAGTGGAAGCCGCACGTTCGGGAGAAGTGGAACGCGCTGCCGCGAGAGGTGCAGGAAGAGGTGGTTCGCCGGGAAGCCGATTCCATGCGGCTGATCGGCTCGGTAGGACCCAAGATTCGCTTGGCAGACGAGGTTCACGGCCACATTGCCGAGTTTCTGCCCAAGCTTCAAGAGCAAGGTATTCCACCGTCAGCCTTCATAGGCGACATATTCGAGTCCGTCAAGTCCCTCGCCTCGCCCAATCCGCAGGCTCGGGCCGAAGTGGTCGCGAATATCGTTCAGGCCTATGGGGTGGACCTTCGCACGTTGGACGCAATTCTTACCCAGCGCATTCAGGCTGGTCCGCAAGACGCCGCGGCACGCCGGGCTATCGCCCAAGCGAACGCGGTTATTCAGCAGCAAAGGCAGGGGGTCACGCACCAGACGGAGTTGGAAACGCAGAAGCAACTGGCTGCGTTTGCGGCGGACCCCAAACACGAGTTCCTTGACGATGTTCGGGAGTTGATGGCTGATCTGATCGAGGCTGGCCGGGCTAAAAACCTGGAAGACGCCTACGCAGCAGCTATCTGGGCTCACGGCGATACGCGCAAGATCCTCCTTCAACGAGAAGCTCAGGCAAGGGCGAACGGCAAGACCGAGCGTGCCCGAGCCGCCCGCAGGGCCAGCTATTCGATTCACGGCGCCCCGGTTACAACTGGGACTCCCGTGCCTCAAGACGCTTCCCTGCGCGACACCATCGCTGCGGCGATGGACGAACAATCCTCTCTCTGACAAGGACTATCATGGCCTTCCCGAACATCACGGACATCGTCGCTACGACGATCCAGAACCGCAGTCGCAAGATCGCGGACAACGTGACGAAGAACAACGCCGCAGCTACCAAGCTGAACCAGCGGGGCAACGTCAAGCCCTTCGGCGGCGGCAATACCATCATGCAGGAACTCTCGTTCGCGCAGAACGCCAACGGCGGCTGGTACAGCGGGTACGACCTGCTCCCGGTCGCGGCGCAGGACGTCATCAGCAGCGCCGAGTACGCCATCAAGCAGCTGGCGTGTCCGATCGTCATGTCCGGCCTGGAACAGCTCCAGAACGCTGGCCGCGAGCAGATGATCGACCTGCTGGAAGGGCGCATCAGCGTCGGCGAAGCGACCATGGCGAACCTGCTCGCCGGGGGCATCTACGCCGACGGCAGCGGCTCGGGCGGCAAGGAACTCACCGGCCTGAACGCTGCGGTCCCGACCAACCCGGCGACCGGCACCTACGGCGGCATCGACCGCGCGACCTGGGCTTTCTGGCGTCCGCAACTGACGTCGAGCGCCGATCTGACGGTCCCCGGCGTGATGACGTCGTCGAACATCCAGGAGGCGATGAACCTGCTCTGGACGAAGCTGGTCCGTGGGTCGGATCGCCCCGACCTGATCATCTTCGACAACCAGTTCTGGACCATGTACCTGGCCTCCCTGCAAGCGCAGCAGCGTTTCACGCAGGCGACGACCGGCAACCTGGGCTTCCCGACGGTTCAGTTCATGGACTGCGACGTGGTCCTGGACGGCGGCATTGGCGGGTTCTGCCCGACCAAGACCGGCTTCTTCCTCAACACCAAGTACCTGTTCCTGCGGCCGCACTCCGCTCGGAACATGGTCCCGCTGTCGCCGAATCGCCGCTACGCCATCAACCAGGATGCGGAAGTCCAGATCCTGGCGTGGGCCGGCAACATGACGGCCAGCGGCTCGCAGTTCCAAGGTCGGCTGGTCTCGTCCTAGACGAGCGCCCAGCTGCTCCTAGCGCCCAGGGGCGGTGACGCCCCTGGGCCCTGAATCCTCCTTCGGAGACTCAAATGCCCGCATTTCCTTCTGGTGGCGCAGCGGTAGCGGTGCCCCCGTTGTATCCCGACTACGTGTCGAACGCGGTGTTCGTCGTCGGGGGCAAGTCAGCCACATTCTCTCCCTTCAGTGGACCGAAGGGGTCACCGTTCGACGCTCTGATGTACCCGTCGAACATCGCTCACCCGACTCTGGCGCAACGCGTGGCCAATACGACTGACCACTCCACCGGCGCGCTCAGTACGGGCATCGGCATGGATGCGACCACGAAGGTGCCCGGTATCGCCACCCTGTACTCCGCCACAGTCCCGTCGTCGGTCAATGGTATGACCGACAACTACACCCCCGGCGTTACCATGCCGGACGGTACGACGGCAGCTACCACGGCTGTCTTGACGGCCATCGGCGGGGGCAAGAGCGTCATCACGGCGGGTGCCGGTACGGACTGGTCGCGGGGTACGTCTGCCCCCGTCCCCTACGTCGCGCAACCGATCCTCGGGGCAGGTAACGGCGGGTCACGGGACGCAGGCGCGGGTCCGGCGTTCACGGGCTTCGGTCTCAAGGTCGTCACGAACCCGACGGCGGCAGTCATCGCCAACGGCGCCGTGATCGAAACCGGCTTCGTCAATCGCATGGGAGTGGACCTGCTCGGGAACCAATCCGCGCTCGGTTCCAGCACGACGGCCTCGCCTGCCGTAACGTGAGTTTCATCAACTTCGGGCTGGTTAATCCGCGTCTGGTCATTACGACAGACGCGGTTGCCGGCTCGACCCCTCTCGGTGGGTTGCTATTTCGTCCCGCCGACCAAGCCCTGTATGTATCCAACGGCGGGGCGATTGCTCGTTGGCTAAATGGTCTACCCATTACTGCAGATGGTAGGGTGGTAGTCTCTTTAGCCAACGGAGCAGTGGGCCGGTACAAAGATGGGCTAGCCTTCAACTCTCTCGATCAGCTTTTGCTAACTTCCACTTTCCCCGTTGCAAGTAGGGTAAATGGGTGGCCCGTAGATGCTGAGGGGCGAATCTGCTCACAAGTAGCTGGTCCCGTTCCTGGCGCATTCAATTTCACTGACGCCGATTTCTTTGCTGGTTTCGTTTCGCTGGCATGGGCGGTGTCAGCCGGGGCCGACGAGTACCTCGTGTATCGCGATTCGGTGTTGATCGCGACGGTGGCCGCGCCGGATGACTACTACGACGACTATGACATTGCCAACGCTACATACACCTACGCCATCGTGGCGGTGAATACCAACGGCACCACGCCATCAACGCCGCCGACAAGGCAAGTAGTAGTTGAAGACTTGATTCGTCAGGTCTTTGCCGTAGCGATCCTGCTTCTGTTGGCCCCGGCGTTCCTTGGCGACTCTCGGGTTGTCGTGTGGAGCGGCGGTGGTAAGACCTACGTGGATACCATCACCTCCCCGTCGGTCACCCCGTACCTTCGTGCGGCTATGATCGTTGACGCCATCATTGCCGGTCAGATTCTTCCGGCTCAGTTCGCGTTGGCTATTGCAGCCATAACCGCGCTCGTGCTAGACGATCCCGTGTACGTTGTAACTGATACTGGAGTAACCGTAGGGCCACCGCCGGGCTACACCGAAACCTATAACTGGCCGGGCTGGCCGTCACCGCCGTAATATTCAACGGAGAGAACATGGAATCCGCTGTCCTTATCCCCACCGATTGGTCCAAGGTAGCCGACGGCATCACCGAGCAAGATGGTCGCTACGCCGCCGACGACAAGCTGTACGTCCAGTTCTACTCCCGCCCCATGATCCAACAGGGCGAGAGCGAGAAGCAGCAGCGCCCGGTGTACGCGGATGTCTGCCACGTGCGTATCTACGTGCCCGGCGACAAGCTCAGCGTCATCGACCGTGTCGCGTCGTCGGACGACAAGCAACGGTTCGCCGCCCACTACGCCAAGTACACGGCAGGCGAGGGCAACGAGGTCGTCGGCACGCGTCTGGAGGTCGTCCCCTTCATGTCCCGCTCGAAGGTGGAGGAATACAAGTATTTCCAGATCCACACCGTCGAGCAACTCGCGGCGGCCAGCGACTCCGTGGGTCAGAAGTTCCAGGGCTTCCAGCAGGACAAGCAGCGCGCCCAGAAGTTCCTGGAGCAGACCACCGGCACCGACGCTCGGGTCAGGGCCCTGGAAGAGCAGATCGCGCAACTGCTCGCGGCGAAACAGGCCGACCAAGACGCCAAGAAGGCAACTGCGAAGGCGTAAACCATGCCCGCTGCCCAGCATACGACCCTTCTTGAGGTGGTGAACCTCGTGGCCCGTTCGGTGGGCCACCCGCTCACTACGGACGCCGTGGGGACTACGGACGAGGCCATCCTCCGTATGTCCTTCTACGCGAACCAGGTTTGCATCAATCTCATGATGGGTCACAGCTGGGAGGAGCTGTCCAAGACGGTGGATATTCCGATTGTCGGCGACGCCCCGGACCAGGTCGAGAAGGCGTTTGCGCTGCCCGCCGACTTCGGGGTGATGACGGACGATACGCACTGGAACCGCTCAACACAACTACCGGCCATTGGCCCTGTCAATCCACAAGATTGGCAGTGGCTGGTAGTTCGCAATACCAAGGTCACGACCAGGTTCATGTGGCGCATACGCGAGGGCAAGATTTGGATCAAGTCCCCTCCGTTCCCCACTCCGCAGCCTCTCAGCTTCGAGTACAACTCGAAGAACTGGGCAGTGAGCGGGTCCACGGGATTCAGTAAGGACTTCATGGACCAGAACGCCGACTACCACATTTACCCGTGGCAACTCGTCGTGTACGGTACTCGGGCCAAGTGGCTCAAGAATGAGGGCTACGACGCCGTGGCCGCAGATGATGACTACAACAAGGCTTTCGCCTACTTCACCGGTACGGACAAGGGCGCGACTGCTCTGAGTCTCGTACCTGGGTCAGGTTACCCGTACATCGATGCCTTCAAGAACTTGCCGGACACCGGCTATGGGGGCACGTACTAAGCAGTAGCTGTGCCCCACTCGGGGCTCCAGTGTAGTTGAGGTCTGGAGACGTCATGCCAGCTGCTGGATTGGCTGTAAAGCCTTCTCTTGAATTCGCGCGTTCCCCCATGCCCGTGGGGGGATTGAACTGGGCCGACAACGTCATGGCGTTGACGCCCGAGTATGCGTACGTCCTCGACAACTTCATTGCGCGCTCGTTCGGCTGTGAAGTGCGGAAGGGATGGAGACAATGGCTCCCGGCGAAGTTTGCGGGCGAGGTTCGCACGATCATGGTTTACAATGCGCGAGTCTTGTCTGATTCGCGCCTCTTTGCTGCCCCGGCGATTACCGGCAGCCCGATCTACAATGTAACAACGACCAATATTGCCCCCGTCCTCAGCCTGACTCCGACGACACCGGCTTCGATCTTGGGAGAGTATTATCACACGAATTTCACCACCCCTGGGGGCGCATTCTTGGCCGTAGTTGCCGGCGGGGCTGGGTACATGTCCTACGGGACAGCGGGGTGGGTGCAGTACACCTTGGGCGACGGGATTACCGCCAATACGATCAAGTTCCCGCCCAACGATGCGACGCCGCTCACGGAACTTTGCTACGTGTGGTCGTGGAAGAGCCGACTCTGGTTTCTGAAGAGGGCCTCCACCGTCGCCTACTACCTGCCGATCGGCCAACTCTACGGGGAACTGAAGGCGTTTGATTTCGGGCCGCAGCTTCAGCATGGCGGATCGTTGTCGTTTGGGGAGAACTGGACCTACGATGGCGGGGCTGGTATGGACGACGGCCTGGTCCTGATGACGTCAGAAGGAGAGGTGCTGATCTATCAGGGCACGGACCCGTCCTCCATCGAAACCTTCGCTCTCAAGGGCGTCTGGTACGCTGGACGGGTGCCCTACGGTCGTCGCGGTCACCACTCCCACGGCGGTGATCTGCTCTTTATCACGGAATACGGGATCATCCCTATCTCGGAACTGGTCTCGGGTAAGTTGAACCAGTCCAATCTTTCGTACAACAGTTTGGCGGGTAGGGTCAATCCGAGAGTGTCTCGCTTCATCAGTCAGAATTTGGACCAATCGTATTGGTTCATACTCCCGTACCCCACTGAAGAGTTGCTTCTGATTGGCTCTCCCTACGTTGATCTTGAAACCTCGGTTCGGGTCACGTTCGCCATGAATTCGCTCGGCAACGGGTGGAGTACGTTCAGCAAGCTGGACCTGCTCTCGGCGGATATGTGGGAAGGTCGGATGATTTTCGGCTCTCGTGACGGGTCGGTCTGCGAGGCTTTCGAGTCCTACAGAGACGGGGATTCGTCAGACGGCCTCGTGGTTGGGAACAACATCATCTCTGCTCTGCAGACTAATTTCAACGACTACGGCTCGCCCAACTTTAACAAGACGATGCGCCGCGCCAAGATTTACGGCATCGTCGAGAATCAACCTTCCATTTACGTCACTTTCAAGGCTGAGTACGACTTCGCGATCACCCAGTATCCCTCCATTCCAGCACCTGAGGTGCGGTCCCTTTGGGACATCGCCCTCTGGGACGAGTCATTCTGGGCAACTGCGGTAGTGTCCCTCCGTCGGTGGTTCGGCACGGCTGCGTTCGGTAAGAAGATGGCCATGCAGTTGGTTACTCAAGTCAACTCGGCTACGCTTCTGACCGACTACGAAACCTGCTTCACCAAGGGCAATGGCCTCTAGGAGCAATCATGGCTGATAATAGTTGGCTTCTCGCCCTTCAGGAAATGAACCGGCCTGAGTTGGAGGGGCAACCGGGGGTAAGTCCTGGGGCTAAGGCCGAGCAGATGAAGTACATTCGGGAGAATGTGCCGCAAGAGGAGTGGGACGCGGCGGTGCAGAAAGGCTGGATCACGGCGGATGGTAAGCCGTTGAACATCCCGCAGCCTGGCGGTAGGCAGCAGAGCGATGCCAATTGGAACGTCGACAGTACCAAGTTCATCGACCAGCACCAGGACAGTTGGGATGCGATGGACACCTACGACGATCCTGTCTACGGAAAGATGACATCGCGCAAGACCCCGAGCCTTGAATCCTCTCGCCGTATGAATATCTGGGGGCCGCTGCTCGCCCTCGGACCCGGCTTGATCGGTGGGGGCCTGGCCCTAGCAGGCGGGGCCGGGGCTGCTGGTGCGGCGGGAGCAGGAGCCGCCGGTGGGGGCGTTCCAGGCAGCATTTACGGTGGGTTCGGGTCGGCTGGAGCTGGCTTCGGCACGGAAATCGCTGGCGGCGCTGCAGCAGCCGGGGCAGGAGGCGGGGCTGCGGCAGGAGGCGGCATACTGGGGGGCGGGGGCGGGTGGGGTAGCCAACTCATCAGTACCGTGGCTAGTACCCTCGGCATTTCCCCCGACAAGGCTCGAGAACTGATCTCCGGGCTAGGGTCCACGGGAATTCAAGCCATTCTCGGAGGTGGGGGAGGGGGAGGGGGAGGGGGTAGCTCAGGCTCTGCGGGCGGTAACAGCGGCGTAGGCTCGGCTTCCTGGTGGGAACTCATGAACGCCAACCGCCCGAACCAGACCAACGCCTACGGCGACACGGTCAACTGGGGTTATGATCCGACCACGGGCAAGTGGACGGAGAAGACATCGTTCTCCCCCGCCCGACAAGCTATCTACGATCAGCAACTCGGGATGCAGGGAAAGAACGTGAATACCGCCTCTCAGATCGACCTGAGCGGCTACTCGGACCCGAACAAGCAATATGCCGCGGCGGGGGAGGCCAACCCGTTCAAGACCAAGCTACCGTCCATGGGAGGGAATCTGATCCCGTGGGATTACAAATCGCAACTTCCCGGAACTGGAGGCTAACATGCCCGGCGCACTCGGTGGTAACATGGTCGGCACGGCCAACCAGACTCAGCAGCCGATGAATATGAATACCCCGCTCGGCACGGGGCAGTTGCCCCAGGGGCAGACTCAGAGCGCGAGTGCGATCCCCGGTACGTCAGGGTCGGACTACCTGAACCAAGCGGGGCAGATGCTGAACCAGCAGGGCAACGCCTGGTATACGCAAAACCAATCTCCTGGAATGGGCGGAGAGGGTTACCAGCGGTCCTTCGATACTGGCCCCGCCGTGGACACGGGACGTGTGGACGCGGCGGGTATGCCCGTACAGTCCGTCGGGCAAGCCCAGCCCTACATGAAGTCTATGGAGGATGCCTACTACCAGAAGGGTGCCTCCCGCCTCGACCCGCAGTACCAGCAGCGGCAACAGGGCCTGGAGAGTCAGCTGTCGGCTATGGGGCTGACACGCGGCAGCGAGGCCTGGGCGAACGAGATGGACCGTATGGGTCGGGATCGCAACGACGCCTACTCAGGCCTGACCCGCGAGTCGATTCTGAACTCGGGCGCGGAAGCGCAACGGGCGCAGGGGATGGACATCGCCTCGGGCAACTTCGCCAACCAGGCGGCGCAACAAGACTATGCGAACAAGCTCAGGTCGCAGGAAGCGTACAATGCGGCCCAAGGTCAGAACTTCGGCCAGAACCAGGCCGTGGCGCAGTTTGGGAACCAGGCCCTGACGGCAGAGCAGCAAGCGTCTCAGGGTTGGGGCGCTCTCGCGGCGCAAGACCAAGCTTCAAGGAATCAGTTGGCGGGTTCGCTGGCGGGTACGGAAGCGTCCAGGTACGGCACCGAGCAGCAGTACCAAACTGGCCTAGGCAATCAATCTGCCTCCCGTTACGGGTCAGACCAGCAATTGCGAGGGTCGCTAGCACAGGCCAATGCTACGGCTGCGGCTGCATCGTCGCACGCTGGCGCTGCTCGCTACGCGGCTGATCAGCAGCGTCTGAGCAACATGCTCAATAACGAGACGCAGCGGTACGGCTACGACACGTCCGCCAATACCACTATGCGGGGCCAGGATGTTACGCGTGAACTGGGCCTCGGTCAGATCGGGGAACAACGGTACTCTACCGATACCACCGCCGCTACTGCGGGTCGGGGGCAAGATATTACTCGTGAACTCGGCCTCGGTCAGATCGGGGAACAACGGTACGCTACCGATACCAACCGCGATACGGCCATTCGCGGGCAGGACGTCACGGCGCGGGGTCAGGATCAGCAGTACAACCTCGGCCAGGGTCGGTTGACCCTCGATACGAACGCGCAGAACGCGACTCAAGCAGACCGGGAATACTGGCGCCCGATCCAAACTCAAGCTGCCCTCGGTGGAAACATGCTTCAACCTGGGGGTCAGACGCCCGTACCGGGCGCGTCTGGGGGCGCTCCGGGCAGCGCTGGTACGAGGCAGAACGCCAACGGTCAGTGGACCAACGCCGCCGGTCAGATCTGGAACGCGATCACCAGTTCCTGGACCTAGGAGACAGCTATGGCTGACGACTATTCGCTGGACCCCTTCCAGGTTGAGGAGGATATCCTCAAGTCCCAGTACACTAAGGCGCTGGCTAAGACCCTGCGTCCTAAGTGGGATGCGAACGACCCGTTTAGCAGCGGCGCCGCGCTGAGCAACTACTACCAGTCTGACCGGAAGCTGGGGGAGTTGGACAAGCAGAAGGCTGAACTTGCTCAGCGGGTCGAGAAGCAAATGATCGAGACCCTGCGTGGCGCCCCGCAAGAATTGCAGGATATGGTACGCAACCCCGGTACTCGGGCTGAGGGTGCGAAGGCTCTTGCCAGGTACCGCGAGCAGGAGATGCAGTACAACAAGCTGAACGAAATGCGTAATTTGTACGGCCCCGGCATCGCAGGTAGCCAGACTATCGGAGCAGGAGATACCGGGGACAATCCCTACGGCCTGGCCAAGGCTGCGTCGGAGAATCCCTACACAGCCTCCATCGGCAAGCAGATGATGGACAATCAGACGGGCGACCCGACCAAGGTACGGCTGGATCGCAGCGGCAATGCCTCCGTTATCCCTGGGGCAACGGCGGCTCTAACCCAGATCGAAGATGCAAAGATGCGGGGTCGGGACGACCTCGTGGACTACAAGATGCCGGACGGGCAGATAGTGAAACAGCCCCGTTCCTGGGTCGAGAACGAGATGCGGAAGTACCAGACCGGGGCCGCGCCGGGAGCGCCGCCTTCTAGCAGCCTTCCGCCGCCCTCGGGCGGTCCCCCGGCTACCGCCCTACCCGGAGCGGTCGGAGCGGCTGCTAGCGCCCCGAATAGGCCTGTTAGCGCGCCTCCGGGTCCGTCCTCCGCGCCTCCGGGGGGAGAGGTCGCCGCGTTTGGTCAACCCCAGACTCAGACGACTCGCATGGACATGCTCCAGGCGGAGGTCAAGAGGAACTTTGAAGCCCGGGAACGGGCGAGAGCGGCTGGGGACCAGCAGGGTATCACGATTGCCACGCGGAACCTGCAGCAACTCGATCAGGAAATGAAGTTGGTACAGAAGCAGAATGGGCCGTCGGGCGGACAAGTACCGTCGGGCATGGCCGCGGGTCAACAGCCCCCGCCCCAGCAACCCAGCGCGTTGCCGGGGGCTACGGCGGCCGCAGCGGGAGGTATGCCCCCAGCGCGGATCGTACCTCCCACGGGACCGGCTGGAGTAGGGCCCACCCCGTTCGCGGGTAAGATGTCGGACGAGCAGCTGGCGGTCCAGAAGGACGCCATGAAAAAGTTCAACGAGAGCGTGGAGTTGGTTCCCTCCATGCTTCAGCAACTGGACCAACTGGAGAACATTCTCAAGAAGCCCGTCTACAGCGGGGGCAAGGCCGAAGCTGCGAAGGGGATCAACTGGGCCGCGAATACCATCCAGCGGGGTAACGCTGGGGTGGAAGACCCCGTGCTGTCGAATACGCGAGCATACGAGGGCCTGATCAAAGAGATGTCGGGGCCGAGAGCACGCCTGTTGGGCTACAATCCCAGCAACTTCGATCTCAACACGGCCCTAGCTCAGCTGCCGAACATGGGAGACTCCCCCGGCTCCAGAGCAGCGGTCATCGGCCAGTTGCGTAAGGGGATGGAGTACCATATGCAGTCTATCCCGGTCATCCAGGAACTGACTGCAAAGGGAGTCACGGTATCGGAGGCTCAGAAGTATTTTCACGAGGCCGTGTGGCCCAAGATACAGGAGCAGAAGAGGCAACAACCAAACCCTACTGAAGCGCCGGGCGCCCAATCCGCCCTGCCCGGCGCGACCTCGGCTGCAGGGGCGGCTGCGCTTCCGAGAGGTATGCCCCCGCCCGCACCACCGCCGGCAGAGGGGCCGAACGTGTCTGACTTTCTTACGTCCAAGGAAGGCTGGCGGGCAATGGGCGAATCGGCAGCGTCTTTGCCTGGGGCAATCGCCGCTCAGGGTGGTCCGGCGATGAAGGACACGGTCTCCAACTTCGGTCGGGGAGTGGCCCAGTTGTTCGGGCAGTCTGACCGAGCCGAGTGGCCTGCTGAGAAGGCTCGGCAGGACGCCTTGGCTGCGAAGAATCCGCAGTATGCCCAGGCTCGGCACGCGACCGACATTATCGGCAATCCGACCAACTACATTCCTGGGGCCACTATTCCGAAAATGGCCGCGGCAGGAGTCGTGGGTGGCATTACCCAGCCTGGGGCCTCATTCACGGAACAAGTACAGAACGCGGCCTCGCAGGGTGGGTTGGCCGCGGTTACGGGCGCAGCTAGCAGGGCCGTTCCCTCTACCAAGTCAGTAGCTGCCGACGTAGGGCCTGAGGTGACTAAGTTGCTGAGGGAGTACCCCTCCGTCAAGGCAACTAGCCCCCAACTGAACCCGAACATCTTTGGGTCGACCATAGCCCAGGGTCTAGGGCTGGATACCGCTGCGGCGCTTAAGCAGCAGAAGGGGCTGACCCTAGAACTGATGAAACGTGCGGGTATCGAGGGCAAGACCCTCACCCCGGACGCTATTACCAAGGCGCGGGAGAAGATGAGCACGGAGTACGAGGGGTTGTTTAAGAGCAATATCTACCCCAAGATTCCCACCAATAGTGCCCAAATCCTGCGTACCGCTATGGGCAATTCGCCGGAACTCCAGCCTATCATGGCGGGAAGCAAGCCATTGGCCACCGTCTATGCTGCGATTATGACGGGCAATCCGGTCAAGCTTTCAGCAGCTACTCTACACCAAGCTTGGAAGGACATCGGGCAGGTGGCGACGGATAACCCTGCCTCCGCTCAGGCAGCGGGGCAAGCCCGGAAGATTCTGGAAGACATCGTTGCCAACGCCATGCCTGGTAAGGATCGGGGCATTTTCCGTGACCTGAATCGTCGCTGGGGCGCTACGGAAGACATCGACCGTGTATTCACGCGAGGCGGTGGGGGTACGGGGGCAGCTTACGGTACGCTCAATCCGGCCAAGCTCAAGACCGAACAGGGTCGTGGGCCGAACACTGGTGGAGTGACCGACCAATCTGTACAGTTGATCGACGCGCTCGGTATGCGCAACGCCGTACCTAACAAGGAAGTGCCGGCTTCGGTACAAAGTGGGGTACAGCGTCTTGCCGGGCCAGCCCTTAACGCCCTGGACTGGAACGCGGTCAACGCCCCAGCTGGAGTACGCAAGTTTCTCGACCTACTGAGGGCCGGAACGGCCAAGGGTAGCGTGCCCGCAATTGAGGAGATAATCAATGCCCCGTAACGCCGCAGGGACGTACACTCTCCCGCCTGCCAATCCGGTAGTAACGCAGACGCCGATCAGTTCGGCGGGGTGGGCCAATCCCACCATGACGGACATCGCCAACTCCTTGACGGAGTCCATCGCCAAGACAGGCGTGACGACGCCGACCGCGAATCTGCCCATGGGCGGGTTCAAGCATCTGGCCGTCGCTATTGCTGCGGCCTTGGACCAGTACGCTCGGGCTGACCAGGTTCAGACTGGCGTTCTGACCCACCTACAAAGTGTGTCTATGACCGTGGCGAATACTTACACGGCTATACTGGTCCTTGCTCCGCCGGCATTCATCAAGAATCAGCTAGTCATTATCAACTTCCCATCGTCCAATACGGGACCGGCCACCCTCAATATCAACGGAACGGGGGCAAGAGGTATCTTGAAAGCCTCCGGTACGCCTCTGGCCGCTGGGTCGTGTAAGGTCGGGGAGCCGTTCATTCTTATCTACGACGGGGCAGACTGGAGGATGTTCATTGACTCCTCTGGCTTCTCCGGTTCGGACGTTGTCGCCGCCCTCGGGTACACCCCGATAGCGCAGAACGGCTCCATTCCGATGTTGGCGCAGCTTACTCTTGTGAGTCCCCCAGTCGCGGCAACGGACGCGGCGTCCAAGGCTTACGTGGATGGTATTCCTAGGGTATCGTCATTTAACACTCGGACGGGGGCAGTGGTACTACTCCAGGCCGACGTGGATACGGCCCTGGGTTATATCGCTGCGAACCGAGCGGGGCAGATATTCACTGGGCATTGCCAATCTCCCGGTTGGGCTCAAACTCCGCTCGTACTGACTACAGGTGGGGCCGTAAACCTGGACTACGCCCTCGGGCAGAGCCAGGTTCTCACCCTGAACGCGAACACGACTATCGGAGCCATCTCAGGACTGGGCGTGGGTACCATCTTACGTCTCGTGTTCAAACTCACGACGTTCACGCTCGCCTGGGGCGTGTCGGTGAAGTGGGCCAACGGGATCGAACCTGGGTGGACTACGGGCGCGAACAAGACCGCCGTGGTCGTTATCACCTGGGATGGTACGAACTTCCTGGGTACGGGGAGCGTGTTCTAATGAGGTACTCGGGCAACCCGACGACGAATACCAACTTCAACGTCACTAACGGGGCGACGTTCACGCTCGTGGGCGGGGCGACGATCAAGGAGTGCCTCCAAACGGCAGGCGACGGCAAGTACGTCGAATTGCGTAACTCGGGTAACAGTACGGGCGGTTCCAACAATCCCAGGGTACGGCTGAACCTATTTGACATCCCCGGCTTTACCCCAGGTAAGCTGCACGGGGAGATGGGGATTATCAAGATTCGCGTCCTGGCTTGGAGCAAAGTCTCAGGTACAGATATAGGTACCCCTCGCCTGAACATCTTCAACGAATGCAATCCTTCGATCAACTCCCCCTACAATGTACTGAGCGATATTGCGGGAGATTTCACGGTAGGTATGGCGGCCACAGAGCTCTATTTGTGGACTCCGATCACGGCCAGCTACATAGCGGCGACTACGGCTCAATGTCTCACTATTGAGTTGAATAACGGTACGTCGGGTGGGGTAGGGGCAAGTTACCGCGTACAATTGGACTATGCTGCCTTTGAGTACGGAGAGGCCAGCTTCTCTATGGACGTGGTGCCGACGGTATTCAACACTCGGGTCGGGGCAGGGGTGGTGGCTTGGGTCAATCCGGCCAATTCTTTGGTTCAAGATGCGATCTACGCAACAGTAGGGGCGGGGCTGACCCATACTCTTGACCGTAATGTCCCCGTATTCGCCTTGCCTCCCGGTACGATCCTGCGGGGGCTAGACGTCATCGAGTACATCTCAGGTCCAGCGAATACGGCTGTAGACACGGCAGTGATGGGGCTAGCTCACTTTCCCTTGTCCGTACCGGATAGCACTACCCCCGTGTCTCAATTGTTCAAGAATGATAACAATATAGTCAATCTCTTGCCGGCGGGGGCCACGTTCATCACTTGGGGCTTTGGTCCCGACTTCAACTGGGCCTACTCGGTCATAGCCAAGAACGGCTTTGCTGGCCTCGATCCCGTGCGTCTATTTGGGGCAGGCTACCTTATGGGTAGCACTTTTGTCGTGAAGGCGGCGTTGACATACGCTACAGATAGTATTAAATACAGGGTCTACTACGACAACGACCCGAATGCCCAGAATACGCTTCTGCTAGGGTGTGAAGCATGAGTATCGGCGCCAGCGACGTCATCTTTCAGGGATACCTCCCCGCCGCGCAGGGCGTCCTCTTTGCTGCCCCCGACGCACTCAACGCGGGACGGGTGGAGATCGACGCGATCTGGCTCTGCAACACTTTGGCCGTCGCTTCCCCTACAACGCTGCTATACGGACGGGGGGTATTGACCAAGGCCAACGCTTTGTTCTGGCTGACGCCCATCGAGGCGAATCGCACCCACATCGTGTTCGGCGGTGAGCCGGTGAATCTCAAGGCCGGGTTCAAATTCGAGGGAAACGCCGGGGCAGGAGCCGACGTTGTAGTGACGATCTTCGGAAGGACATACGTAGGATGAGACGCGGGGGCGTAGGCGCAGTCCAGGTCATCCCTACGCCGGGAGGGGCTGCGTCGTTGGGTACGCTAGCGTCTTGGCTAGCCGCTTCAAATACAGCTGGTCAAACCTTTACGACAACTCCAAGTCAGCAAGTAATTTTTTCAACAACTATCGGAACTCCGGCAGGAATAAGCCGAACTGTGTCAGACTTCACCATTCTGACGACAGGGTACTACTTTGTTTCAATTAACTTCTTGGTTCAACAGCTTGTAGCAAGTAATGAAATCCGTTTCTTCACCAAAGTAAACGGGGTGGTGGTTACTAGTTACACTATTAGCATTGTAACCGCTACCGTAAATGAAGTCCATCCTGTTTTACTCACCTTTCGCAGTCGGTACGTGGCTGGGGACGTACTAAACTTTTGGGGGGTTACCTCAGTTGCTTCAGGGGCTTCGATAGTTGCTAGGGCCGCCCTCGGAGATTCCCCTGCGACGAGAACAACGTTGAATATGCTGGGTTGGAGCAATTAACGGAGGAATCATGCGATGTTTTCTAATGCTTTCACTGCTCATCTCGCTTCCTGCGATCGCTCAGACGTCAACAAGCACGTCCGGATCAGGATCGACCGCTCAGGTGGGAGTGCAGGCCTCGCCGTCGCAGTCGATCACGAGCAACAACACCAGCCCCAGCCGGATAACCACTGCCCCGGCCATATTCGCTCCGGCAATCAGCCCCACCGGCCCTTGCAACTCTGTTCTCAGTGCGGGGGTTTCCGTCGTTGGGTTCGGGATGACCTTGGGTGGGAGCCATGAAGACAAAGAGTGCACCCGCCGGGAATTTGCCCGCGTGCTAGCCCAGATGGGCTTTTCCGACGCAGGTCTGGCTATGCTCTGTGGGAACGACGAGGTGCGGCGAACGTCCCCGCAGCTGTGCAGCCGCTCCGACTACGTGTCGGGAAAGCCAGAGACTTACGTGGGGGCAGAACCACCGGTGATGCCTCCCGCCCCGATCAAGCCTAACAAGCCTGCCCCGCCACCTGGGCCGGCCATAGGACAGATCGGCTATGATCCAAGCGGCAACCGTATGATTTACAACGGAGCCGCGTGGGTAGCAGAAGCCCAAGCTGTAGGAGTTGTAACTCACCCCTTGAAGGAGGTCAGATGAAGCGCATTCTCGCACTCGCACTGGTTCTATTCGCCCCCGTCCTGTTCGCCCAAGGCTTCTCGATTGGCGTCGGCGCGGTCGCCGGCAGCTATTCGGCGTCCAAGGGCATTGTCGTCATAGGCCTCACCGGGCCGGGCACAGCCGACGGTAACGTGGTCGCTACCAATACAGGCACCGGTACCGCCAACGTCAGCGCCGGTCTGTCGGTAGTGCCTCCCATAGTGCCCCTGGCCGCTACCGGCACGAGCACTTCGACCAACACGACCACGGTGACGCCGACGATCAATCTGCCGGTCGGGGGCACCGGTACCGCTGGCGGGGCTGGCGTAGGGGCTACCTTTGCAGCCGTAGGGGTACAGGGCATGTTCGTGACGGTGGGGCCGATCCCGCCGCTGCCGACACTCCTGCCGATCCTGCCGATCTTCAGCCCGCTACCATGAGCACTGGGACCGTACTGCTGATCATCCTGGTTCTGCTTCTGGTCGGGGTGTTCCCGTCGTGGCCCCACGCTCAGCAATGGGGTCCGTACCCCTTCGGTGTAGTCGGAGTGGTGGTCCTGGTCCTCGTCATCCTCCTACTGTTGGGGAAGATTTGACCCGAAGGGGCAGCGGGTAGACTGCCCCACAGTAGTTCAGGAGAAGTGTACCATGATGAACAATCAAGAAGTCGAGCAGGCGATCGCCACCCGTCCGTATCCCAAGGTTACCAAGGATCAGATGGAGAAGCGTATCAAGAACGTGGAGCACCTGACTATCGGGACCACGGTGACGATCTGCAACATCACGCTCGACAACGGGTACTCGGTGAGGGGCGAGTCGGCTTGCGTCGATCCGCGCAACTTCGACGCCGCCATCGGCCAGAAACTGTCCTACGACGATGCGTTCAGGAAACTGTGGTCGCTGTTCGGCTTCATGCTCGCCGAGGACATCCACCGCAATTCCTAACCCTGTGGTGGGGTTTTACGGGCGGGCCAGGCTCCTCCACCTGGCCCGCTTCTTTTTCAGTCCTGATTGGTATATCGGTGATCTGGATCGGCCCCGTCATCGTCGTGCTTGTGGTAGTCGTGGGGGCAATGGTTCGCCGCGCAGCGAACCTTCGCGTGGCACTGGCGACACGTAAATAGTGCCCCGTATGCGTCGATTCCTTCGAACACAAAGCCGACCCAGCCGTCTGGCTTGACCAGGGGATTCGGCCCGTAGTTGAAGATGTGACCGGGCTTGGGACCTCCTGCCCATTGTTCGAACGGTACCACCGGTACGTCGGGTACATCCCTCGCAGGCGTGGCCGGAGTCTCGGCCTGTACGACCTCGATGTACTTCTCGATGGCGTGCTGGGCCTTGAGCAGGTCTTGAATCCCGCCCTTCTCCTTCCACCGCTCGACCCACTTCGTGATGATGTACTGGAAGCAGTCGTAGTTCAGCCGCCACGCCCGATCCCAGTGCTCCTCTCCACCTTTCTTGTAGTGCTCTCCACCTACTTGCCGGTCGTTCGCTTGCATCCTCTTCTCCAAGAATTGAACTGCGTCTTCAGGGTCCCACCTATAGTGGTTAATTAGGCGGTCCAGGGCTCTTGCGTACCGCTCTGCGGGAGTCATCTTCGACTCCGCATCCTTGATCAGCCCGTCGATGTCGGTCATTTGCGCCTCCGTTCGATCCAGGCCATACAGGCTACCCTCCAGTCATCGTCGTAAATCTTGTCGGCGTAGTGAAGGGCGAGGTCAACGTCCCCCGTCTTGTACGTCTGGTGGGCCCTTAGCATCGGCTCGGCGTTGTCGCGGAGGATACGACACCGGTATGGGTTCTCTACCTCCAGACCGAACGTGCAGAAGTCCTGCGCCTCCGCGATACTGAAGGTCTCAGGGGTGAACTTCCACTTCTGCATCCCTGGATGCTCCCGGTACCACCGGGAGGGGTGCCGTTCGAACTTGTCCGGCTCGGTCCACCCCTCGTACACGTGAAGGTTGTTCGTGAACTGGTAGTAATTGCCGGTATGCATCCCTACCGCCGCAGCGATGTACTCTTGAAGGATGCCCATGTGTACCACGTTGGCCCCGAGCGCCCCCCATACCAGGTCGTTGGACCGATTGCAGACCGTCATGTCGAGGGCATTCATGACCGTGCGGAAGTAGATGTGGGTATTGCACGGCAGGTCCTTGCTCTGGGCCGCGAGGTCGAAACTGGGATCCCACATCCCGATCACGGCCCTACGGGTGTAGCGATCCTTCGTCAGCATCTCGATGATCGCCTCGATCTGGTCCCCCTCGAAGTGGCTCCTCCACCTGTACCCGTAGGCCCCGTTGAGGATCAACCTGTCATCGGAGAAGTCCGTGATCGACGGGACGAACTGCTCCAGGAACTTGGTATGTTCCTCCCCCGCCAGCATCCAGATGGCCTCCATGTAGTGGAAGAATGGATTGGCGTCGCGCAGCGGGTCGAACAGCACCCTCCGGTACGGGGAGCAGTGCTGGATGATGACCGGGGCCTGAAACGCGAGGGCAGGGCCGTTCCTGGTACTCTCCCACTCTGAGAACCGCTCCTTGATGGACTGGATCTCGCTGTAGGCGTCGTTGACGTCGTGAAAGGTGAGGGTAAGCGGGGTCACGGCTGGCTCCAGAGATTGTCGAAGATGCGCGGGTGGGGGATGTCCATCTTCAGTTCATCCGCCTTGCGATGGATGAGGGCGAGTTCCTTGCCCTTGCTCAGATGCCAGACCTGAACCGGGGCGTGGAGACGAACGCTGAGGTCGATAGCCTTCTTGACGGCCGACCGCAGCTTCTTGTAGCGGTAGTGCTGATTGATCGGGTTGCCTTGCTTGTTCAACAATGTGATGTCTTTCTTTCCAGCCATGATGCCTCCGTTAGTGTACCTCGATTTCTGCCTGTAAAACCGCCCTCTCGGGCGGCGTAGTATCCGACTACCCGGACCCGATTTAGTTCCTGTTCTAGGCCCGATTATGCCTGTTAAAAACGTGTTCGCGGTCGCCCTAGCGCCCCGGATACCCGGAGCGCGGCTTGCCCTCTCCGTTCTTGACCCGGATGTACTTATCGAACTCACAGAGGCAGTTCTGGACGTCTTGTAGGCAGAGCCACTCCAGCCCGAGCACGAGCCGCGCCTCCTGCATCTCCTTGAGGCCCTGCTTCTGGTTGATCGTCGCGTGTACGGGGCGACCGTGAAGCCGATTCAGGCCTCGCATCGAGCCAGGTCCGAGCGCCGCCCATGTCCACCAGTCTTTGGCGTGGGCTAGGCAGATCGTCTGCTTCAGATCGGCGATCACCTGCCCCGCTATGAACGGGCCGACGCAGGGATACTTGGCGTCAATGATCGCCTCCCAGGTCTGCTGAAGCGTGTTATACATCGTCGGAGGGTTCTTGAAATACGAATCAGCATTGCCGATTACCCAATCGTTCTTCTTGACGCCGGTAGGGCCAGCTGTAATCATGTACGCCCCAGTGTATATCTTCGCCCCCTGACCCTGGAGGCTATCCATCTTTGCCTTGACCTCGGCGGGATTCCAGACGTGGGGGAAGCCGATCTTGTCGAGGGTCATCGGCCAATTGATGGTACGGGCGAGAATGATGGCGGCCCTAAAGTTGGGCTCGTTCCAGTACTCCTCCCGTCGCCAGTTTTGGGCGAACCACTGAGTTACGCGGTCATCTTCCCTCCGCACGTTGCAGAACTTGAAGGTCTGGAGGATCGGGTCGTGGGTCCAGGGGCGAGGCTTGCCCGTATCCTTGGCCTTACGGACAGCCTCCCGCTCCTTGATCCAATAGGTCAGAATGTCGGCCATAGGGGTCTGGATCATGATTTCTCCGCATCGACGTAAAGTTGACGAACGAACTCACTGGCGTAGAGGTGGGGCACTACGACGGTCTGCCGGTGCAGTTCGTTCTTAAGCCTGACCCGGAGCCGTTCGATTTTGGCGACTCGGCCTCGGGTGTTCGATTCGTTCAGCGGCTTCTCGTTACCTGCGGCGAGTCGACGGGCCTTGATCCGGTCGATACAGATATCTATCGGCGTGTCGAGGAAGGCGAAGATGTGGCGGTCCCCGAATGAGGCAGACTCTACCCCCATCCTGCCGTAGTATTCAGAGCCGAGCAGTCCCTCGTAGAACACGTGTCCGAGTTGCCCGTAGGTACGGAGCAGTCGGAGGTGGTCCTCTACGTCGTTGAGGCTATCCAACCCGCCGCACGTATTCGTATACGGCCCGAGCACGTAGAGAGGCTGTTCCAGGAGGATATGTCGGCAGTGGTAGCCTTCATGCTTCCTCCCCGTAGGTGTAAGAATCGGGGTTACCTGCGAGTCGGCCATCAACGCACGGGCGACCGTTGTCTTCCCGCTCCCAGACGTACCGTGAAGCTTAATGATGAGGTTCATGAAGGTTCCTTGATTGCGTTGAGGAATTCCGCCTGGGTAATAGCCTTCTCCTTCAGGACTCGGGCCACCTTGCGATCCAGCGTAGCGGAGGCAATGATCCGGTGAAGGAATACTCGGTTGTTCGGCTGCCCTTGTCGCCAGACTCTCTTGTAGAACTGGTTATAGAGGTCCATGTCCCACGTCAAGCCGTAGTAGCAGACATGGTGGCAGGAATCCTGCAAATTCAATCCGTGTCCCGCCGAAGCAGGGTGAGCGAGTAGGACAGGAATTTCCCCTTTGTTGAACGCGCTGACCGTATCGTCCAATTTCTTACCTGACATTCCCGTAAGACAAGGGGCGTTGGGGAATACCCGCCGGAGCCTCTCCAAGTCATGCTGAAATTCATACGCCACAAGTAGCGCGTTCCCTTGGAGTTGCTCCACCAAATCCACAATCGCCGCAGTTTTAACGTCGTGGACATGGTGGGCAATATGGTTCTCGTCGTATACACCACCGTTAGCCACTTGCCTACATTTACTTCCTTTAGCTGCGGCGGAGAGGCTGACGATTGTTTGGTCCCCGACTTCTGCGAGAAAGTCATCTTCAAACTCCTTGTAAATCTTCCGGGCGTCGGGAGGCAACTCGACTATGATATCGTCGTGAATGAGCAGAGGCATGTCCAAGTGATCCTCTGCCGCGAGTCTCATCACTCGGGGCTTGATCCGTTCCTGAATCTCCTTGTCCGCCCCGTCGCGCAAGGTATAGTTGTACCCCCCGTACCCTTCCTGGAAGAAGTACTGCGCCCGATAGTGGGTGATAAAGCGGCCTAGGCTGGCGCCGAGGTCCATGATATAGCACTGACCGAATAGGTCCATGTAGCCGTTCGGGGCAGGCTCGCCGGTCAGTATGATTCGCCTCTTGAATAGGGGCAGGACCGGCTTAAGCAGCTTGAACCTGGCCGTCGAGTAGTCCTTGAACTTCGTGGACTCGTCTATGACCAACATATCGGCCTTGATCTTCTCCAACCCCTTAGCCGCAAAGAACCACTTGAGCCCTTCCGGGTTGATCAAGTAGATGTCCGAGATACGGTTCAGGTTAGCGTCCTTGTCATCCCCGTGCAGCACCGTGTAGGAGAGGTGGTTAAAATCCATCCACT
>Ga0105252_10000286_pt1 | contig 40448 bp, 38 predicted proteins | sample EasRivMeERMZT100_FD_89675 | JGI IMG/M metagenome (GOLD analysis project Ga0105252, IMG submission 89675) | Soil microbial communities from meander-bound floodplain in the East River, Colorado, USA - East River MetaG ERMZT100 | ecosystem: Environmental > Terrestrial > Soil > Floodplain | place... | reverse complement strand
TGTTATACACTGTGTTTCCATAAGGCCGCTCTTCTCCCTTGGCGTAACTGTTTGGTGACACAGCTTTTATGCCATAAAGAGCGGCCTTATGCTTTTCTTATCGTGAGAAATCCGGGCTAGCGATGTAGAATGGGTCGAGCGCCAGCGATACCCATCATCCCCCAACGGTGGGTATCGGCGTAACGCCTCAACCCATCCTACGATTAGGCCAAGCGCTTTCCGGTGGGTTGCTGCCGTACAGTTCTAGCTATGGTTGGCGAGCTTCACCGCGCGAATGTTATTGAGAATAAATAAGAGAATTGCCAAAACATTCAGCGCGCCGCCCCATTTTCGACCTGAGGCAATCAAATCGAAATCGCCGGCGATGCGCAGCAGCAACCCGGCGTGCAGCAGCGCGGCGTGCAGATAGAAAAGATTTTGAAATGGCAGTTTCATGCCCGTGATGGTGGGCAAAATGATCGGCCCATGAGCGAAGATCATCGAGAAGACAAAGCCGACAAAGATCGTGTGCAGCATAGCATCGTATACCGGACCGGCAGCAAAGAAGGGGGCGAAAGCGAGCCACATCACGCCGCCGGCGGCTAACCACAGGTAGCCGACGATAAGACAGCGCGCCATGAAGCGAGGCAAGCCGGGCTGTCCTAAGTTCTGCCATGCCAAATCATAGCGCAGTAACCAGAGCGCCAATGCCATGAGACCGGCCCCGGCAATACGCACGCCGAGGAACAAAGAAAAAATCGAAATGGTCAGGCCGACCATGACGATCGCAACGGTCATGCGAAACTGCACGCGGACAAACGATGGCGGTCGGCGCAGTCGCGACAACTCGAGTCGCTCGCCGGCGATCGTTAGCACGAGAAAGCCGGTCCACCAGGGGACCACTTGGGAAAGCGGTGCTTCGGCGAACCATACGGCGTTGCCGATGCACAAAGCAGCGGCGCTGAGCGTCATGACGACGAAGTGTTCGGCCGGTTGGCGCCGGTAAAGAGCGGCGAAAAAAAGCGTCAGTAGGAGCGCCGCAAGAATCGCTGGCAAAGCAATCACCGGCAAGGGCGCGTCGACCAGCAGCGCGCCGATACTGATGACACTAAAAAGCGGGATGCCGTAAACCCACCAGCGGTTAAGCGCCGCGGCGCGCTCCAACCCGATCAGCGTGCCGAGAAAGCCGATGGTCATCAACGGGCCATGCAAAGAATCGAAATCGGCATCCGGTTTCGGCAGTTCCCATTCCAAGCGGGTCAAACCGCTCCAAAGCGCGATGATCAGCGACAGACCGGCGAGCGCAAGGAAGACGAAACGGATGTGAAGCGGCGGCGAGTTCATGATCGATTGTTACCGGCGCAACGGGAATTCAACGACTCTGGCCGGAAATGCCTGTGTTCATTGCGTCATGATGATCGGGTTAGGCGCCACCGGTAGCGGTCAATTTCGCGATGACGGAGTGTTTCCTGCCTAGATATCGTGGTGCACGCCCATACGGCGGCCGAAATAGCGTACCAATAATGCTCCGGTGACGGTGAAGGCGATGATGAAGATGCTGATGATGCTGGCGGCCTCGCGGTTGCTGACGGCGGTGGATGACAATTCCAAAGCCATGAGCGACAGCGTCATGGTGTCGCGCGAGGCGAGCAGGATGATGCTGCTGGTAGCGCCCGACGCGGTGACGAAATTCATCACGGCCAAGAGTATCAATGTCGGCATCAGCAGCGGCAGCCAGATTCTAAAATAGGTTCTGATCCAACCGGCGCCGGCCACCCGCGCCGCTTCTTCCATGTCGGCGCCGACCTGAACCAGCACGCCTTTCATGATGTTCACCCCGGTGGTTTTCCCTTGCAAGATGACGACGAGGATCAACGCCCAGATGGTGCCAAATAGAGCGTTCAGCCCCGGTGTGCCGATGAACATCCACAGGAGCCCAAGGCCGGCGAGAATTCCTGGGATCGCGCCGGCGCTCCAGATCATGAGATCAAGCACGCCGCGGCCGGGCAACCGCGTGCGCACGATCAAGTAAGCGATCACGGAAAAAATCAGCGGGCTTAAGATCGCCGCCGTAAGCGCGAGAGTTAACGTCGTGCGCAGCGCCTTGACGAAAACCGGATCGGTTAAGACCAATCTCCAATGATCGAGAGTAAAGCCGAGCACGAAGTAGCCGATCCGCTGCATGAAACTTCCCAGCACCAAAATCGCCAAAGGTCCGAGCGTAAGCAGTGCGAGCAGCACACATAAAATGACAAACGCGACGTAGTTGCCTGTGCCGAGATCGATCAGGCCGGGGCGAAAGCTGCCGGTGATGGTCGTGTAGCGACGCCGCTCGAGAATCCAGCGCTGGAGCGGGATGATCATCGCGATGATCAAAAGAGTAATGCTCGCGAGCACGGTGGCTTCGCCATAGTTCGGCACCGCGTCGCGGATGAGCGTGTAAATTTTGGTCGAGTAGACGTAGAAGCCGAAGGGCATGCCCAACAAATATTCGGTTTCGAAAGACTGAAAGATCCGCAGGAGCTGGAGCGCGAACACCATCATCATCGGCGAGACCATCAGCGGCAGGGTGATTCGAAATAGCGTGCGCAGATTGCTCGCGCCGCCGACGCGCGCCGCTTCTTCCAGAGTCGCATCCATGTTGCGAAACGCCGGCGTCATCAGCATGACCTTCACCGAGATGCCGTGGCCCATCAAATTGGCCCAGACGATGCCGGGAACGCTAAAAATATTAAACGGCCCCTGATCAAGGCTGAACAGATTCTTCAGCGCGACGTTGACCATGCCGATGTCCGGATCGAGCAAGGTGATCCATGCGATGGTGGTCGGTAGCGCCGGCACCATGTACGAAACCCAAAACAAGAATTCCAAGGTGCGGCTGCACGGGATCTTGGTCCGCGCCAGCAGCCAGGCTATGCCGACGCCGATAGGAAAACTGATGCCCACAGTCATCGACCAGACGAGCAGTGAATTGCCCAGTGAGCGCAACAGGCCGGGCCGTTGCAAGGCGTTTACCCAATGGTCGACGCCCCAGCGGCGCGGCTCGACAAACCAATCGCCCGCGGCGTTGAAACTATTGATCAACAGTAAAATGACCGGCCAAACGAGAAAAAAGCCGAGCGCGATGATCACCGCCGCCATCAGGAAATGGCCACGCGTGAGGCGAGGCGCGGCGATGCTCTGCGGCATGCTTAGTTGATCTATGGCTGGGGATTGTTCCACGGGTGATTAACAGTTCCAACCGTTCCAGTGGTTCCAATCGTTCCAGTCGTCTCGATCGATTGCCGTCGTTACCAACTGGAACTTTGGAACTATTGAAACCGTTGGAACCTTTCTCATTTATTTCTGCCTCGACTCCCAAATTTTGAATGCCCACTTCTGCACTTCTGCCTGCTTCTCGCCCATGGCTGGGTCGGCATCGGGGAAAGCGTACTCTTTGCCGAAGCCGCGCCGCTGTTGCGGCAGGACTTCGCCGAAGGGCACGTCGTTGCGCAATGACGCGCGATCGAGGTTGGGAATCAAATTATGCGTCGCGGTTTGGCCTTCCTTGGTCAAAAACCAATTGATGAAAAGCTTCGCGGCATTGGGATGCGGCGCGTTAGCAAAGGCCGAGATGCAGCAGCCGGAGCCCGACGCGCGCAGCACGCCCTGTTTCTTGATCATGACGTGCGGTTTGATCGGCAAGCCTTTGCGCGCCAGGGCTATGTACTCCTCGGTGCCGGTGGCGATGAAATGGATCGGGAAGCGGCCATTGACGAGCCAGGTCTCCAAGATTCTGCGGTCGTCGGTAAAGGTCACGCCGGCGCTGGTGATATAGCGACGCACCCAATCGGGGCCGCGGTCAGGCTCGAAATAGCTGTCGATCATCTGCCTAATGCCGGACGGATCGCCCATGCCTTGACCGGCGATCTTGCCTTTCCACTTCGGATCAAAAATGTCGGTTTGTTTGGCGAGGGTGGCGATTTCCGCTTCTTTGATTTTGTCGGTGTTGTACCAGGCTTCGTATTGGTCCTCTAATCCGGCATGATAGATAAGCGCGAACTTGCCGAACTTATCGGCGTACATGTGGCGCCTTTTGTACCAGGCCGACATGTCCAGGACCTCAGGGTGAAACAGTACCGTTGTCATCGGCACTAGCGATTCAGAGGGCACGAGCCGCTGCTGATTTTCGCGCGAGCTGATCAGCGCCACGTCGACGGTGAACTTGCCAGCCTTACGCTCGGCGAGAACGCGATTCACCGTGTCGGTGGCGTTACCGGTGGAGACTTCGACCTTGATGCCAAACTTTTTCGTGAAGGCGTCCATCACCGGACGGTACTGGCGCGACGGAGCGCCGCCGGATGCGACCAAGATGTTGCCTTCTTGCTTCGCCGCGGCGACGAGCTTGGACCATTCCTGTTCGAAGTTCGCCGGCGCGGCGGCGCCGAAGGCCGGGGTCGCGGCGAACAGGAGTGGGATTAAGAGCCCAGTTCCGACGGATCGGTCGGATCGGACCGATCGGTCGGAAAAACATCTTCGCCGCAAATATTTCCAGACAGATTTTAGTCGACTGTTCATAACATCTCCTTACTCTTCTTTGTGCGACCAGTCCGATGACCAAGCGCTGTGTCCGTCGGCGCGCAACTTGAGCCAGACTTTGCTGCCTTCGTCGATGGGCCGGTGGCGCTCGCCGTAAATCAGCACCGTGCTTTGACCGTCGACTTCGACTTGATACTCGATTCGTTCGCCGACGAACAGGGCCGCGTGCGCCTGACCGCCGATCATGCCGGCCGGCGCTGCCGATCCGTTGGCGGGGAGGATTTCGACATCCTCCGGGCGCACTCCAATGTAGACCGCGCCGCCGGTTCTAATGCCGTCGGGATTATAGGTGCGGCCAAACACGACGCAGTCCGGCGCGCCTTCCAGGGCGATCGCCAATTGACCCGCTGGATTGCCAGTTTGTACTTTGCCTTTGAAAAGCAAAGTGCGGCCGACGAAGTCGCGGACGAACTCATTAGCCGGCTCTTCGTAGAGCAAGCGTGGGTCGCCTTGCTGTTGGACGACGCCGAAATTCATCAGCGCAATGCGATTCGATAAGCTTAACGCTTCGATCTGATCGTGGGTAACGAACAGCATGGCGATGTTCAGCCGCTTCTGTAGGAGCTTAACGCCGATTCTCATCTGTTCGCGCAGCTTGGCGTCAAGATTGCTAAACGGCTCGTCGAGCAGCAAGACGCGCGGCTCGGTGACCAGGGCGCGGGCGAAGGCGACACGCTGCTGCTGGCCGCCGCTCAAGAGCGGGCCAGGGCGATCTTCGAAGCCCGCCAGGCCGACAAGGTCGAGAACTTTTCTAACCCGCTCGTTGATTTCACTCTTCGGAAAATGGCGCGCCTTGAGCGGAAAGGCGACATTCTCCGCCACAGTCATGTGCGGCCAGATGGCGTAGGACTGAAAGACCATGCCGATGTTTCGTTTGTCCGGCGGCATGAAGATGCGCTTGGAGGTCATCACGACGGTTTGATCGCCGAATGAAATATCGCCGGCGTCGGGATGCTCCAGGCCGGCGACCATGCGCAAGGTCGTCGTCTTGCCGCAACCGCTGGGGCCGAGCAATGTGAGAATCTCACCGTCGTTGACGTCGATGGAAAGGTTCTTGACCGCCGGGTTAACGCCGCCGGGATAAGTTTTCCACAGGCCGCGCAGGCTGACGGCGACTTTGGACTTTTCGCTATTTGCCGGCTTGAAGGTAGCGGCGGAGCTCGGCGCGGCACTCGTCATGGTGCTGATTCTCTTACACGAAAGTTACGCGGGACTCTAGAGGGATTCAGGGGGCGGGTTTAAAACCCGTCCCTACACAAGACAGTCTCGGATTATGGGATAACTGAAACGATCAAAAGCCCTTGGCATCCTCTTTCATATAGAAGCCGAGTTTTTTCATCGCCGGCCAGTCGTCGATGGAAAAAAGGATCGTGTCGCCGTCATTCGTGTTCTCGTGATGATGCCAGGTCCATGCGGGGACGGCGAAGATGTCGCCTTTGGCATACTCCAACCGTTCTCCGTCAATGACGACCGCGCCGGAACCTTCGAAAGCGAAATAGAAACTGGTGCTGTTATGGCGGTGCGCCATGGTTTTTTGTTTTTTCGACAACAGCTGCGCTTGCCAGGCGATCGTCGGCAAAGTCGGGCCGCCGTCAACCGGGCTGGCGAGCATGATCAGTATGCCTTCATAAGGATCGCTCTCGCTGTTTTCTCTGAGCGCCATCAACGCCGCATGGGTGTCGGCCCACGGGTAGCGCATGGGCGGCAGCGGGAACAGCGCGTCATTTACGATCGGCCGCGCTAGACCAAGAGTCCTTTGGCCGTAGCCCGCGGGCTTCTTCACTTCTTCATAGGGGTTGTCGTCGGGCATACGCTCGTTAATATTCACATTGGGATTGTAACCGTTGTCGTAGCCGTCGATCCAGATCGCCGGCGTAGTGTCCTTGTTCCAGTGATCGTGGAAGGTCCAGGCCGGGCTGATGACGACGTCGCCGCGCTCCATCGGATAGGCTTCGTACTCGCAAACGAAGACCGCGTCCTTCGACGCTTCGCAGACGAGCCGCGTTTCGCTGCGCAAATTGCGGTGCGCCTGGGTGCGCTCGCCGGGCATTAGAATCTGCGCGTTCATCCAGATCGGAAACTTTTTGGCTTCGATGCCGACCACCGAGCGCATGCCGGTCATGCCGTTTGGCCCGACGGTGACGATCTCCCCGGAGCGCGTAAGGCCGCGGTAGATGCCGTCCCATTTCCAGTGCGCCGCGGTTTTGCCTTCCCGCGCGGTGGCGCGCTTGTCGCGCTTCAACCCCGCGCCGACCAGATGGTGCTCGCCGAGAAAACGTTCGAGGTCTTCGTGGGTGGTGCCGGGGTCGGACATACTTATTCTCCTCTTCGCCTCGCTGAACCTCCGAGCCGATTGGAACAATTGGAACTGCTGGAACCACTGGAACCGTTCCAATAGTTCCAAGGGTTCCAGCCGTTCCAATCGTTTTCGGATCACTCAGTCATTCAAGTGAAAGTATCTCACACAGTTATCCACCAGCATGGCGCGCCGTTCGTTTTCCGGCACGCCGGCGAAGTCTTCTTCTAGATGTTTTTGCGAATTGGGAAACTCGCTGGCGGCGTGGGCGAAGTCGGTGCCCCACATGATTTTGTCGGCGCCGATCGTGTGGCGCCGCTTGACCCCCACCGGATCGTGCAAGAAGCCCCAGTAGTTGCGGTCCTTCAAGTATTCGCTCGGCATCCGTTCGAGCTTCGGCAGCCCCCAGTTGTCGTGGATCATGCCGATGTAGCGCCGATAGTGATCGTCGACTTGCCACAGGCCATATTCGAACCAGCCGACCATGGTTTCCGCCCAGTAAAATTGCAGTTTTGGAAAACGGTCCCAAACTCCGGCAAAGGCCATCTGCAGCGGCGCGGTCATGGCGTCGTTGGTGAAGCGGGTGAAAAATTTGAACGCGTCTTTTTGATGGACATCGTGGCCGGGATCTTTAGCGTAGAGATAATCGGGCTCGCCTTTGCCCGAGCCCATGGTGCCGGTGTTGTGGTTGGTGAGCGCCATGCGCAAGTCGAGGGCGGCGGCCCAGAACTTGTCGTCTTCCAACGTCGGATAAGTTTTGCCGCTTGGGTAGCGGTCGAGTTTCACGCCTCTCATGCCAAGTTTTGCGCAGTGCTCCACTTCCTTGATCGCGTCGTCGACGCCAGTCGTCGGCAGAGTGCCCATGCAGACCAGCCGGTCCGGCGCCGGGGCGCTATACTCTTCGCCAAGAAATTCGTTATAGGCGCGGATGCAGTCACGGTAAAGATCGTCGTCTTTGGTCTGGCGCAACACGAAGGTGATTTGCGAAAACAGAATCTCGCAGTCGATGCCGTCTTGATCTTGTTCGGCGAGCCGTTGCTCCGGCGTTCCCGTGCCGGCGCAGGTCTCGAACGTCGGCACTTGCTTGGCGAGATCGGCGTGAGCGACGCGCACGCTGCGGGTGATGCCGATCGTATTAGGTTTGCCGCCGTCAATGACCACGGCGTCGGAGCCGTTGGACATCTTGACGCGCTTGGGCGCGCGCTCGCGATACTTCGCCTGGACGCGGTCGCGCCAGATGTCAGGATTCAAGTCAATATGTCCGTCGGCGGAGATGCATTTATACTGACGAGCCATGAAAAAAAATCCTTCCTTGCCGTTTGTTTTGTTCACCACGACGAGCACGAAGGACACGAAGGGTTCGAATTATTAAGATTCCGAACTTCGTGCTCTTCGTGTCCTTCGTGGTGATTACATCGTCACACTAAGAGCCTAAAATCCTTTAAACTAAATCGATGTATCACTGTCAACGGTCCGACAAGCCGCGGATCTAAAAATCTCCAAACGAGATTATTTTTTGCCTATGCCCGATTTTGGCCAGCGCAGGCGGCTCTGTTTGAGGCCGAGCCCGGCGAGCAGCGCCGCCATGCGGATCGGCGCGCCGAAACCTTCGACCACCGGCACGCCGAGCTGTTCTTGCAACCACTTCGGATTGATATGCACGGGGCACTGGGTGATGCCCATGGGAATGATCACTTCGGCGCCGAGTTTGATGAGTCGCTTGGCTTCATCGACAAAATTCTTGACCACCGCGTCGCGGTTCGCGGTGATGTCCGGCAATTCGAAGCCGCTGGCGCCGAAGCCGACAATGCGATCTTCCATACCGTAACGGCGTACGGTGGCGCGGTTGGTGGCGAAATTCTTCTCATGATAGGTGATGAGACCGAAGCGGTCGCCAAGCAGTGCGGCCACGTGCAGGCAAGCCTGCATCGGCGCGATCACCGGGATGTCGACTGCCGAGCGCCCGGCGTCAACGGCTAAATCGAGCATACCCAAGGGCACAACGGCGTCGTAACCTTCGTTCTCGGCGCGCCGGTAGGCGTCGACGAAGGCCGGCGCGACGAGCGCGACTTCGGTTGGCGTCATGCCGTAAATATAGGGCGATGCGCCGACGTTGACGATGCCGACTTCAACTTCGGCGTTGGAATAGGACAGCGCCACGTCGGCGCGCCGTTTGTGTTCTTCGGGCGGATAGCCGCCGATGACAAAAGCAACTCGAATCATGAAGACCTCCTGCGCTAATTCTCCAGCGCTGCTGCGGCGTGTTTGCCGATCTCGACGTCATTTTGGCCGGCGCCGCTGACGGTGACTGCGCCGACGCACTCGCCGCCGGACATCAGGGGAAATCCGCCGGGGATGGTACGAACGATCCGGCGCCGGCGGCCAGCGTGATGGCGATGGCGTGGTGGTCGTCCCGCTCATTGCCGCTCGGGCTTTTTTTACCCGAAGGAAAGCGCGTCAGCGTGGCGCTGCGCGCTTTGGCCTGGGCGATTGCCACCGAGTAGAGTTCAGCTTTGTCGGAGCGGCCGAAGGCCATCAGGTGGCCACCGTCATCGACGATGGCGGCGCTGACGGCACATTTCAATTCGTCGGCGCGCGCCAATGCGACGTTGAGGATTTTCGTCGCGCCGCGTTTGGATAGTTTTCGGGACGGGAATGTGTCCATGCATGTGTCCCTCCGCCGCTCACACGAATCTGCAAGAAACGTTACCGCCGCAGGTGTTCCATCAATGTCGTCACCGAGCTCATCGGCCCGCAGTTAACCACCCAGCGAATAATTTCATCTTGCTTCGCCGCGCTCAGCCTGGCCGCGGCGTTTTGCCGGAACTTGTTTTCCACCTGCTGCTGAGTCATGCGGTTTTTGAGCGAGCCGGGCGCGTAAATCATTTCCACGGTTTGGCGCTCGCCCGAGTTCGTGGTGAACTCCAGCACGCAGGGGAAAGTGCCGGAGTGCACATTCAAGCGCGCATCCGAGATTATCGTGATGCGCTCCATCAGCGCCTTCATGTCGGCGTCCAACCAACGCTGGCGCTTGAATCCTTCGACCGAAACTGCGCCGTCCAACAGGCCGGCGGCGGCTAGATAGTAAAAACTGTGATCGGCGGTCTCGCGTGTGCGCGGGTAGCGGCGTTCCTGGTCTTCCATTTGCCTCTTGATAAACGGCGTATCCGCCAAGCGCAGCGTGATGGCGGCGATGGCGGCGGGATCTTGCACCAATTCGCGCGTCTTGACGGCGGCGGCGACGATTGCCTGGGCTGTGCCGATGCATGGATAAGCTTTGATGGCTACATCCATGATGCGATAGGGCGCGGCGACCGGTCTAACAAGCGGCGTCAAGTCGGCACCGGCAAATATCGCTTTGGCGACGCCGCGCGGGCTTTCAATAATCGCCGAGGGGCCCGTCAGGCCATGTTTGGCCAGTAGCGTGGCGAAAACGGCGTGGCATGCGACCATGGCGTCGGCGAGATTCTTTGCGCCGGAGAGTTGGCCGGAACGCACCGCCGACAAAGTGTTGTTGTTTGCCGCGCCGACCGCCAGCGCATGGGCCAACTGCGAGGGGTCCAGCTTCATCAACCGGCCGGCGATGGCCGGCGCGACGAAACCGGACAGGGTCACGTGATCCCACGGGCCGACCGGATCGGCGAGGTCTGCCAAACGCCCGTAGATCTCATAGCCGAGGACGATGGCGGCGAGCAATTCGTCGCCCGAGCGCTGCTCTCGCTCCGCCACCGACAGCGCCACGGCGATGTTGTCGCTCGGATGGCCGGTCTGACGGGGCCCGACGTAAATATCATTGGCGTCAAGCGAGCGGATTAGTGTGCCGTTCAGAAACACGGCATTGGGGAGCGAGGTGCGCTCGGCGCTGCCGATCACGCTGCAATGAGGCGAACCGCCGATCTCTTGCACCGCGGCGAGAGCGGATTCGAAAGCCTCTTCCTCGTGGGCCGCCAGGGCGCAGCCGATGGCGTCGAGCAGGAGATGCTTCGCCTGGACAGCGACGTCCGGAGGGATCTGGGCGGCGTCAAACGCGACGATCCAATTGGCCAGTTGCGCGATCAACGATTGATTATTCATAAAGATCCATTTCTACTACCGTTGGCGGCGGAGAAAAACAACTGCAAAGGGGAAATGAGATTTTGTCCTTTTCCACGCGCCGGGCGGCGTCGATAAAGGCCGGCGCTACGAGCTGAATCTCCGTCGGCGTCATGCCGTAAAAATGGCGCGAAGCTTCGCCCGTGACGACGCCGACTTCGATCTCTGAATTGGCGTAGGACAGCACCACGTCGGCACGCCGTTTGAGTTCCTTCGGCGGATAGCCGCCGATGCAAAAGGTCACGCGAACCATGCAATACCTCCGAGCGAAAAGATTCACTAACCACGAAGGACACGAAGGGTTTGTTCGATGTAAGGGCGGGTTTCAAACCTGCCCCTACCAAAGCTTCGTGCTCTTCGTGCCTTCGTGGTGCAAGGGAGTTTTATTTCGGCTGCCACAACGCGGTGGTTTCTTGCAGCTTGTTCATGTCGATATCGACGCCGAGCCCTGGGCGGTCGGAGACACGCAGCGTTCCTTGCTCGACGGTTAATCCCGATGCCGGATCGTCGTTCAAGCTTTCGAACTCGCCGATCTCGGCGCCGGCGAACAACTCCGGAATCGACGCGCAGAAGTGTAGTTGCATCGCTTCCATGAGCTGGCTGCCGGCGGTGCTGCCGACGTGGACACTGACGTTGGCGGCGCTACACACCGAGGCGATCTCACGCGATTTGTAATAGCCGCCCATTTTCCAAATCTTGATGCTGACCGCGTCCATGGCGTCGGCGTCGATCAAGCGCAGCGCGTCGGCTGACGTGGTCACGCCTTCGTCGGCCATGATCGGAATATTCACATTCTTTCGCACGAACGCCATGCCGCGCACGTCGTCTTGTCTGACGGGTTGCTCGACGACGACGAGATTGCAGTCGGTGAGCTGGTTTAAGACTTTCACCGCGTGCATCGGCGTGTAAGCTTGATTGGCGTCGACGGAAATAAACACATCTTCGCCGAGCGCGTCGCGGGTGCGCTTGACCGTTTCGAAATCGCGCTTGTCGTCGAGGCCGATCTTGATTTTTACATAGCGGTAGCCACGCTCAACCAGAGCGAGCGCCTCATCGGCGGTTTCCTTCGGCGGCTTGAGGCCGAGCATGCGCATCACCGGCACGTCGCGCCGGCTGAGGCCACCGAATAAATTGAACAGCGGCGTCTGCATGCGCTTAGCTTGGAGATCGAGCAACGCTTCTTCGACAGCGAACTTAAGCTGAACATTGCCGCCGATGGCGAGATCGATATCGCGCATGACCGGCTGCACGCCGTCGACTTGGCCTTGCCTGAGCAAGGGTGCGATGGTGGTGTGGAGCAACGCCTCGGCCGTCGCCGGCGATTCGCCGACGATCAGCATCGCCGGCATATAACCGTAACCGGTGTTGCCGTGATCGTCGCTGATGCCGACGACCGTGGCTTCGATGTTGCCTTTGGTGTATCGCGCGGTCTTCCAAACCGTCGCCCGGCACAAAGTCGCGCGCCAGCTTTGCACGTTGGTGATTTTTAGCGACGCGGGCGGGTCGCTGTTTGTTCTGGCCATTTCAATACCTCCTGGGTGATAGCGCGCAGGCTCAACGTTTGAACACGGCTTTGAAAAATCCTTCTTTGTCGAGCTTGCGCACGATGGTCATATCGAAGACTTGAGGAATGGTGGCTTTCTTCGCCAGCGGTTCGCGATCGCCGATTTCATCCACCAGTTCTTGGAAAGACTTGGCATCCGGTTCGAGATTTTCAGCATAGAACTCCGTGGCGATGAAATCATAGGCTTTGTTCAGCACGTCGGTCTCGTTGGACTTCATGTAGCGTGCCAGGGCTTTAACGCCTTCCTCACGATTGCGCTTGAAGCGCGCGATCGCTTCGACAAAAGCTTTCAGAAACGCCTCCGCGGCCGCCGGATTCTCGCGCAAGAACCGGCCGGACACCACCGGACCGAGGTAGGGATAGTTCAAGCTCACTTGCGAAAGCACGGTGTAGCCGAGCTTCGAGAGCCGGAGACCGGACATAAAATCGAGGGCCGCTGCCTGCACGGCCCCAGATTGCAAAGCCGCCAACCGCTGCGGCGAGCCGCCGACCTGGAGCATGGTCACATCTTTGTCGGGATTGAGCCCCAGCTTGCGCAGCGCCACCTGCGATGCGATGGCGCTCACGTCGGCCAGGCGATTGACCGCGAGCTTGCCGCCGACGAGATCCTTGGCGGTTTTTATATTCTTAGCGACGATCATCGAGTAGGGAAAAATTTTTGACGTGACGCCCAACATGCGCACGTCGCCGCCGCGCAGGATCGCCACGGCCGTTTCGGCAACGCCGTTTTGTGCCGCATGGGCCTGGCCGGCGAGCATCGCCTGGAGCAAGATGCTGCCGCCTTGGATAAACACTAGCTTGCCATCGAGGCCGTATTTCTCGTAGAGACCAACATCGCGGGCGAACCACAGGGGCGTGAATTGGCTGCTGGTGGTTGGATAAGCGATGAAGATGCTTTCCAGCGCGCGGGCCGGAGCAAACGACAACAAGTACACCATGAGCCCAAAAATAGCCGGGAGGAAAGGCCTGCCGATCTTCATGAGTGCAACCCTACTTTTCTTTCTTAAACGCGCCGAATCCCGGTCGATACTGGCCTTCGATAAACTGCTTGATGCCCTGCTCTTTCCACGCGCCGCCCTGCAAAAAAGAAAGTTGGTCGCTTTTCGCCGAACTGTAACTCAAAGCGGTCTCGTAGTCGGGAATAAGCAGGCTGTCGCGGTAGGCGTCTTTACAAGCGCGGAGCGCGAGCGGGTCTTTTTCAGCGAGCTTCCTGGCGAGCTTGTTTGTTTCCTCCATCAACGACGATCGCGGCACGGAAAAGGTCACAAAGCCAATTTCCGCGGCCCGCTTGCCGTTGAATGTATCGCCGGTAAGCATGTAATAGACCGCATCGCGGACGCGCATGATCTGTGATATTTGCTTGCTGACCGGGCCACCCGGGAAATGGCCGAAGTTCACTTCGGAGAGTCCAAAGGTGGCTTCGTCCGCGGCGATCGCGATGTCGCAACCGGATACGATCGAGAAAGCGCCGCCGAAGCAAAATCCATTGATCGCTGCGATGGTGGGAACAGGAAAGGCGCGTAAAATGCGCACGCGCCACTCCAACGCCTTTTCCAACAACCGCTCGAACTCCATGCGCTCGCGCTGTTCATAAAAGAACTCTTTTAGATCCTCGCCTGCGGAAAAGCTCTCGCCGGCGCCGGTGAGGATAAGCACCCGCAAGTCCTTATCGAATCTTAGCTCGTTCAAGACTTCAACCATCTCATGATGAAGCTTTGGGTTCATCGCATTGCGCTTATTGGGCCGGTTGAAAGTGATCGTCGCGATGTTGTCCTGGCGGTCGACTAAAATGGTTTCATAATTTGCCATGTGAGCGCCCCTTTTTGGTTGTTGTGCTCGCCGATAGTCGTCGATTAGTTTCTCGACTTCACCCAGCGTGCGCGGCTTTGTGAGAGCCCCAAACTTGCGAGCATGGCGGCCATTCTGATCGGCGTGCCAAAGCCTTCGACTACCGGCACGCCGAGTTGTTCCTGCAGCCAGCCGGGTTTGATATGCACGGGACATTGGCTGATGCCCATGGGATAAATCACTTCCGCGCCTTCCTTGACGAGCCGTTTGGCTTCGTTGACGAAATTATTGACGACTTCGTCGTGATGCGCCGCCAAGTCCGGCAGGTCGAAGCCGCTAACGCCAAAGCCGACGATGCGATCTTCCATGCCGTAGCGCCGAATGATCGCGCGCGAGAAGCTGACTAAACTCTGGTGATAGACCATGACGCCGAAACGATCGCCGAGCAGAGAGGCGACGTGGAGGCAGGCTTCAGTCGGCCCGACGACCGGAATGTTCACCGCCGATTTGCCGCCGTCGACGCCCAGGTCGAGCGTCCCCAATGGCACGACGGCGTCATAGCCTTCTTTCTCGGCGCGCTTGAAGGCGTCGATAAAGGCCGGCGCGACTAGCTGAATCTCGGTCGGTGTCATGCCGTAGAAGTACGGACTCGCCGCGACATCGACGATGCCGACTTGAATCTCCCCGGTGGAATACGACAGCGCCACATCGGCGCGCCGTTTGTGTTCTTCGGGCGGATAGCCGCCGATGACGAATGCGACTCGAATCATGATCGCTCCTTGTTGGAATAGTTCGCTTCGGCGCGCCGCGTCATATGGCTAAGAGCTTGCGCGCGTTGGCCGAGAAGATTTTTCTTAGGTCGGTTTCACTCAAACCCGATTCCTTGACGACGCCGATCGCGTGTTCGACGTATTGTTTGCCCTCTTGGCCGAGACCGAAGGGGTAGTCAGTGCCGAAAACTATTTGCTCGGAACCGAACATTTTCGCCACCGCGGCCAGGATCGCTTCATGGGTGGGGCCGGATGTGTCGTAGAAAAGTTTGCTGAAATAGTGACTCGGTCGGTTTTGGCTTTTGCCCTCGCGAAAGGCGCGCTCGATGCGCGGCGCGAGAAACGGCAGCGTGCCGCCGACATGAGCAGCGATGATTTTGATATTCGGGTAGCGGTCGAAAAAGCCGCAAAGCGCCAGGCGCGCGAGGGTAAATGTCGTGTCGACGGGGAGGCCGATCAAATGCTCGAGCCGGTAGCCGTACCACTCTTTGGGGAAAGGTCGCTGCAACGGATGCAAAAAAATCACCACGCCCGCAGCGTTGGCGTGCTCAAAGAATGGAGCAAACTCCGCATCATCCAAAGTTCGTTCGTGGATGTTTGTGCTCAAGGCGACGCCGGAGAAGCCCGGCATGGTTTTCGCGCGATCGAGTTCCGCGCATGCGCACTCGACCTCGGGAAGGGGAGGGGCGGCGAAAAAGCGAAACCGCTCTGACCTGCGCGCGCAAATCTCGCCGAATTCATTGTTAGCGCAGCGGCACAGCTCGACGCCGAACGCGCGATTCTCCGCGTCGTAATATTCGTAAACATGGGGCAACGACAGCACTTGCATGCTGACCTGCCAGCGGTCCATTTCAGCCAGGAACCGGCTTTCATCCCATTCCCAATTGATTCTGATATCGAGCGGCCGCGGCGGCTTGCTCCTGAGCGTTTTCATGAACTGAGGCGGAAACGCATGAGCGTGGATATCGATCCGCGTTTTGCCGTGATTGTGTGAGCTGTCGGCCACTGGTTTTGACCTCGCTACTTGAAAAACCCTTTGTCCGCCAACTCTCGCACAAAACTGGCGTCAAAGACATCATCCATCCGCAGCCCGGCTATCTTGGCATTTCGCGGCGCCATTACGTCAAAAATCAACTTGAAGCCTTTCTCGCTCGGCATTGGTACTCTCTCATAGACGTGATCTTTCGCGTATTGCCATTGGCGTTCCAACAGTTCACGGTTGGTCGTCCTCAGGTTGCGCGCGGTTATCGTAATCGATTCCTCTTTGTTCTGCTGGAAAAAACGAACGCCTCTCATATACGCTCTAATCACTGCCATCACGGCTTCCCGGTTTGCCTGCGCATATCTCCTGGTTGTAAATATCGCCGTAAAGGGAAATTCTACACCGAGTTCAGTCAGGTCGATAACCTTATGGAGCCCGGCGCCGCCGCCGATAAAAGTGGCGCCGCCTATGTTCGCGGCATCGATGGAACCAGTGCGAAGCGCGGCGAGGCGTTCCGCCGACCCGCCGATTTGAAGTCTCGTCACGCTATTCGGGTCAACCCCCAGATGTTCCAGGGCAATGCGGGTGGCCACTTCGTCAGAGCCGCCAAGTGACCCGATGCCAATTTTCTTGCCGTTGAGGTCGCTTGGACCCTTCAATGGCTGGCGCGCCACGAATGTGTAATCTAAGCGGTTCATCGGTACGGCCACGATCACTGTGTCTTCTCCTGCCGCCCTTGCCGATATCGGGCCCGCGGAGCCGGCGATGCCTACTTGCACATCGCCGGCCATGAGGGACTGCACGCCTCTAATATTTCCTTGAATGTAGGTGATCTCGGCTTCGAGCCGTTCATCGCGAAAAAACCCCTTTTCCCGCGCGATCCAGAGCGGCGCGAAATCGATGACGATGCTCGGGATGGCGATGCGCATCTTTTTAAGCGGCTCGGCGGCATCGGCCTGCGACAATGAGCATAGTAAGAAACAAATGATGTTCGATGCCGCTGAAGTGACTCTACTTCGTCGACGTTTCTTCATCGGGCTCCACCTCTTTCCCAGGAAAGATATTTTGTAGACATCATTAAACCTTGAATTGTGTGTTTGACAAGTGCTCTAATTAGTTGCCGCGTTCGGGCAAGTAATAATAGCCGATGTAGCCAATAGCCATTTATCACGAGAAGAGCCCAAATATTAAAAACAAGGTTGCAGATTTTTAACTAATCAGATCGATTATGGACCGCTTTCGAACGATGCAGAGCTTCGTTGAAGTCATCAAACTTGGCAGCCTCTCCGAGGCCGCCAAGCTGCTCGGGCTATCGCGGGCGCTGGTTTCGCGTCACGTGACCGACCTGGAAAAGCACCTGGGCGTTCGGCTGCTGACGCGGACGACTCGTCGCATCACGCTAACCGAGGCCGGGGCGGCGCATTTTAATTTTTGCCAGCGGGTCATTCAGGAAACCGAAGAACAAGAAACTTCTCTCAAACGGATGCAAAAGGAGCCTGCCGGCTCACTCAAGATTCTTGCGCCAAAATCTCTGACCACGTTGGCGCTCGGCGACGCGATCGCGAGTTTCGCTGCCGCCTATCCGCATCTCAATATCAACCTGATGCTCGATGATCTTTCATTTCGCAGCTACGATTTTATCGAACGCGGATTCGATGTTGCAGTGCATACGACGCCAATTCGCGAGTCGAGCTTGGTCGCCAGAAAAATTGCAACTTGCGTTGGCTGCTCTGCGCATCGCCGAATTATCTTAAGCAGCATGGCGAGCCGCATCGGCCGAGAGATCTCACCCGACATCAATGTTTAGTTCATATTAACTCGGACCCAAGCGACCGAGTCTGGCGTCTTCGCGACGCAGCTGGTCTCGCTTCGGTTAAAGTTCAGGGCCCATTTGCCTCGAATAGTGTGCTCGTGCTGCGCAAGGCTGCGCTTGAGGCGCTAGGTATCGCGATCTTACCTCTCTACTGTGTCAAAGAGGATCTCAAACGCGGAGCATTGCGAGAGGTTTTAACTCATTTCCCTATCCCTGTTCACCCGCTGTCCCTGGTCTTCTCACCTGGGATACCAACGCCGCAAAAGATTCGCTCTCTGGGGGATTTCCTCGTCGACTGGTTTCGTAAACATCCGATACCGCAGTAGAGCGCGTAGGACGATGATATCCAATTAGTTTTGTTCGCGATCAGCCATTGGCCAACGCACGGCGAAACTTTTCCCGGTGCTCTGTGCTGGATAGCCTCGGGAAATCTTCCGGGTACGCTTCGCCGGGTTCGACTTTGAGGTCGACGAAAAGCGGCCCTTCTTCTTTGAGAAGGTCAGGCAGCTTGCTTTCCCACTCGGCGAGATCGGAAATCTCGTACGTCCTACGGTACCCCACGGTCTTGGCCAGCTCGGCAAAACGCATTTGCCCTGCGCGTGGGATAGGCACGGAGCCGTTGGTTTCGTAGCAGCCGTTTTCGCACAAGCAATGAACCAAGTTCGTCGGCGCTTGATTCGCGATCGTGACCAAGCTGCCGAGATTCATCAGCAAGCTCCCGTCGCCGTCGAATAAGATCACCCGTCTATCCGGGCGGCCCAGTGCCAAGCCCAACGCGTGCGAAGAACCCTGCCCCATCGCGCCGACGAAAGTGTAATTCAAATCGTTGGGGGAGATGTGCGTAATCTCTTGCGCGGCCGTGTATACTGCCACCACGATCTCATTCTTGCGTTGGCGCGCGAATACCTTCAACATTTCGTCCCGTTTCATTCTTGCGAGTGCGACTCCCTTCCGATCAGCATAGCTGTTGGACTTGAGTTTGTATAAGCCTTTTCGATGGCGACAACAAAGTGAATGCCGGCGCGCTTGAACTGATTTTTCTCGCCTCAGGCCCAAACCTCTCGTGCGACGTTGACAACTAGAGACAGTTTGGCAAGCTCCGCTTCGACGGTGATGTTGTTGCCTAAAACGGTGCTGGAAAAACCGCATTGAGGACTGAGCGCTAGCTGTTCGAGGGAAACATAGCGGCTCGCTTCATCGATGCGCCGTTTGATATCCTCCGCTTTCTCCAAATTGCCGGTCTTGGTGGTAACTAACCCGAGCACGATCTTCTTATCACTTGGCACGAAGCGCAGCGGCGAAAAGCTTCCGGCTCGCGGCGAGTCATATTCTAGAAAAAAACCGTCGAGCTTGAACTCGTTAAACAGGATTTCCGCAACTGGATCGTAGCCGCCCTCCGCCGCCCAGGCGCTGCGGAAGTTGCCTCTGCAGATATGCATGCACACAGTCATGTTGTCGGGACGATCCTTAATACATTCGTTTATGAGTCGGGCATAAGTCCGCGGCAGTTGGTTTGGATCTTCGCCGATATGACGGACGCCCTCACGCATCTTTTCATCACAGAGATAGGCCAGATTCGGATCGTCAAGCTGGAGATAGGTGCATCCAAGATCCGCTAACGCGCGAATTTCCTCACCGTACACTTGCGCTAGGTCCGCATAGAAACCTTCCATGTCGGGATAGGCGTGTCTGTCGATGGCGTCCCGGCCGCCGCGCATGTGCAAGATCGTCGGGGATGGAATACAGACCTTCGGTGTTCGATGGGTCACCGATGCCAAGTACTTAAAATTGTCGGTCTCGATACCGTGGCTGCGTTTGAGCCCTCCGGCAATTTCAAATCTCGTCGGCGTCCGCTCGATTTCTTCGTCCCCGGACTGAAACTTTCTGGCCACTCCGCTTTGAGCTGCCACGCCTTCCTTGACGATTACCCCGTTGATCTGGCGAAGAAAGTCCGCGTGCCAGATCGTTCGGCGATACTCTCCATCGGTAATGCTCTGGAGGCCGATATCCTCTTGCATCTTGACGACATCGCGAATGCAACGATCTTCGATTTGCCGCAACGCAGCAGAGGACATTTCGCCACTTTGCCGACGTTCGCGAGCCTGCAAGAGTTCTTGCGGGCGCAGCAAGCTACCGACGTGGTCGGCGCGAAAAGGTGCTTTCGTAATATCAGCCATCGATTTTTCTCCCCGATTTTATTTCGCGATCGTCACCGAACGAGGTAACGCGTCGATAGTAGTGGTTTTGTATCCGGAACGGGAAGACCGCGAAGACTCAATGCTAGGTTGCACAGGTTTAACGAATCAGCGCATCAGCGAACCGACGATACTGCACGCCGCATGGCAGCTCGTGATGGTTTTTTCATAGGTAAATCAGTGTCACCGCAGGGATCTGGAAATATTTCTGGAAAGCTGAGTGCGCGCCGAAACGCGAATGAGCACCAGCGCGCAGCGGGGGCACGTCGCAAATTCGACAATGCGGTCGATATCGCTCCCTAGGTGATGCGCTTGAATGCCATCGAAGTCGAGTTTTATTTGCCCAAGGATGCCGCCGCGGTCTGAGCGATGTCGACATCTTTGTGGCCCGCACCGCTCACCGCGACGGCGCCGACGATCTCGCCCTCGGAGAAGAGCGGAAAGCCACCAGGGATAGTGACAAAGGAACCGGGGCCGGCGGCTAATGTAATGGCGAGCGCGTGATGATCGTCGCGCTCATTGCCCGTGGGACTTTTCTTGCCGGAGGGAAACCGCGTCAGAGCAGCGCTCTTGGCTTTCGCTTGGGCGATGGCGATCGAATAGAGCTCGGCTTTTTCTGAGCGCGTAAACGCGATCAGATGTCCGCCGTCGTCGACCACGGCGATGCTCACCGCGGCGTTCAACGCTTGCGCTTTGTCAACCGCGGCATTGAGCACCTTCATGGCGCCTTCTCCGGTCAATTTCCGTGACGGAACCGTATCCATGTTTGTCCTCTCCTTTTTGTGGTTCGAGTCAGTCGTCTCCGTCGGAGTTAAGCGCGACTTTTACTAACGCGCAAGGCTAATTTTTGTCGAGGCTTTGGATGAACCCCGTGTCGTCCAGTTCCTTGACGAAACGGACGTCGACCATTTCTTTCGCGTTCATAACCGCTGCCTTTGGGTTGGTCAAGGCCATTTCCTGCAAGACGTTCTGGTATCCATCCAGTGGAGGGTAGGGCTTCGCGGGCATATCTTGAGTGAACCAGGACCAGGTATGTTCAAGCACGTTGCGGTCTTCCATGCGGGAATATTTGCGCATGATCTGGATGGTCTCTTCTTTGCGGGTCTTGAAATAATGGATCGCCTCGACGTAAGCCCGCATATAACGCCGCACAGTATCCGGCTGCTCTCTGATAACCTTGGCTGTCGTGCAAATCGCGCGCTGGGGAAAGGGTATCCGCAGCGAGATCAGATCGAGTAATACTGGGAAGCCGAGCTTGTCGACGATGGGCTTTTCCGCTTCGGTGAGCACAGTGAATTGTGCAATCCCCTTCTGCATCGCGGCGACTCGGTCGAGAAGAACACCGATCGGGCGCAAACTCACGTCCTTGACCGGATCCAGGCCCAGCTTTCTTAGGCTGATGCGCAGGGCAAAGTCCGCGATCGTGCCGGGGCTGTGGTTTGCGCCTATTTTCCCCTTTAAATCCTCGGGCCGTTTGATACCCGGCAACGTGACAAAATAATAAGTGAGTATATTTGAGTTGCCAGCGATGGCCAAGATATCGCTACCAGCGATACGGGCGCCTGCAACCGCAGGTCCGGCACTTTCACCGATGGCAATTTCCCCGGCGAGAATCGCCTGCAGCGCGCGAACACTGCTAGGAATGAGAATTGGCGCGACTTCAAGGCCATGCTTGTCAAAGAGGCGCGCTTCCTTGGCCACCCAGATCACTGCTGAGGCGCCAGGCGCGGGGGAGAAATAAGCGGTGTTAAGTTTTTCCGCAGCCCTTACCTGCACCGCGCTGATAAATATTACGGCGACCAAGAAAAACGACAAGGTGCGCCACTGATTCCTGTGAGTTTTAGTTATTTGCATAAACCCCTTCTCTTTTGGAAGAATATTAATTGGGTTGAGGCGTTTGATGATCTTTTCGTGGCGATTCCCTGGCGAATGATAACACAAACGGACTTTTAAACCGTGGTAAATTGATTAATGAATTGCAACCTTGGTTTTAAGGATTACAACCTCGACGTCAGGGAAAATTGTAGCGTCTGGGAATATTAAAGTGATAGCTTGTCATCACCGAAGCTTGGCGAGGCGATCATGGCAGTAAATATCAACGAGTTGAGAGCGCTGACTCCACCGGCGGGCATGCCGTTCAAGATACAGCGTCTTGGGCACGTGGTGTTGCAGGTGAGTAACCTCGAGCGTTCCGTGCGTTTCTACACGCAGGTCTTGGGGTTCAACTTGTCGGATGTTTACCCCGAGGATCTCCAACCGGGGGGATTTGCCTTTCTCCGCTGCAACGCCGATCATCACGCCATCGCTCTTGCTGGCGCTGGACCGGGAGAATCGAAGCATGCCGAGCTGCATCACATTGCCTTCGAGGTGGCGACGCTCGCCGAGGTTTTCCAGGCGCGCGAACGGTTGCGCGAAAACAATGTTATGATCACGTTCGATGGGCGTCGCCGAGCCGGTTGCCAAATCGCCGTGGAGTTTCTCGACCCCGACAAGCATACCATTGAGATCTATTGGGGATTGGATCAAGTTGGAACCAACGGTTACGTGCGTCCCGCGAGCGAATGGAAAGGGCTCAAAACCCTTGAAGCCGCGGTCGCCAATCCGGTGTTGGGACAGGACACCTGCTTTCACAAATAAGCCACAGTCGCTTCAAGAAAGGGGAGGCCGATAAAGATATGGAACAAAAAAAGGACCGCCGCGCCGTCGGCGTCAAAGTTCTGCCCGAAGGTGTTGAAGAATACTGCGAGCGGCATACCACGGTGCTCACCGAGCTGCACGAAAAACTATTACGCGAAACCGAAGAGAAAACCACCACGGCGAATTTCCTGGTGGGCGAGATTGAGGGCGCATTTCTCAAAATGCTTGTACGCATGACTCAGGCCAAAAGAATTCTCGAGGTGGGCATGTTTACCGGCTACAGCGCGCTATCGTTTGCCGAGGCGCTGCCCCCGGATGGCTCGATTATCACCTGCGAGCTCAATCCCCATGCGATCGAAATTGCGCGGCGTTTTTTCGCCCAGAGCCCGCATCGCGACAAGATCCAAATCCGCGAAGGCCGCGCCGCCGACACATTGAAGACGTTGCAAGGGCCGTTTGATCTTTGCTTTATCGACGCCGATAAACCGAGCTACGATTATTATTACGATCGCTGTATAGAACTGGCGCGCCCGGGCGGGCTGATCGTCCTCGACAACATGCTGCGCTACGGCCGCGTGCTCAATCCAACCGAAGAAGACGCGCGCATCGTCAACCTCCTGAATGCGCGCATTCACAACGACCCGCGCGTCGAAAACGTGCTGCTGCCGTTTCGCGACGGCATTATGCTCGCCTATAAATTGTAGTCGCACGCAGAGCGCGAGAAATCACGAGGTGAATTATGGCCGCATCGAAAGTGATCGATGCCGATGGACATATCATCGAGCGCACCGACGAATTGCGAAAGTATCTAAAATCGCCGTTCAACAAGCGCGGCGGACCGCTCACCGCATCCGAGCCCTGGGATCGCGATCTCCAGCAAACCTTGCCGCCTGAGCCGCGCACTTTTCCCAGCGCGCCGATCGCGCAGGACTGGTTGCGACTCTTGGACGATCACCAAATAGAGCAGGTATTTTTATATCCGACGGCGCTGGGCAATGTCTCGCGCATCCGTGAACCCGCCTATGCGGTGGCGCTTTGCCAAGCCTACAATGATTATGTTCACGACCGCTACGCAAAAATCTCAAACCGGTTGCGGCCCGTGGCGATCCTGCCGTTTCAAGAGCCGGAAAGCGCCGTGGTCGAGTTGCGGCGCGCGGTGCGCGATCTCGGCTGCCGCGGCGCGGTAGTGCGCACCACGGGATTGCATTTGCCCCTAGGGCATAAGTTTTATGATCCTATTTATCAGGAGGCTGAAAGCTTGGGCTGTGCTCTCGCGGTGCATGGCACCAACGGCGACGAAGAACTTGCCTCGGGCGCCTTCGAGACCTTCACCGAAGTCCATACGGTCTCTTTTCCGGTGGGCATGTTCGTGCAGTTTTCCAACATGATCTATCAGGGTGTGCCGGCGCGTTTTCCTAAATTACGACTGGCATTCCTGGAGATTGGTTCGACCTGGCTTCCCTACTGGTTGGATCGCATGGATGAACATTGGGAAAAGCGCGGCGCTCTCGAGACGCCCTCGCTCAAGCAGCGCCCGAGCGATTGCGTGCGCGAGCATCCGATTTTTTTTAGCTTCGAAGCCGACGAAACCTTGCTGCCGGAGACGTTTCGCTACGTCGGCGAGAATCATTTCGTCTACGCCACCGACATTCCGCATTGGGATTGCGAGTTTCCGGGAAATTTGCGCCACACCCAGAAGCGCTCGGATGTCTCCGACGAGACCAAGAATAAGCTCCTGTACGAAAATGCCAAGGCGCTATACGCGATATAACGACTGGAGGATTGACCGAAGGGCTCTATCATGGAAGCTCAAACATTCGAGTTGAGAACACCCTATCTGAAGACCGGCCGTAGCCACAATTTTCTCGCCCAAACGGATCTCATCAACGTGGCGATCAAGTACTGCTACTACGAAGGCGGCGAGAATACCCTGCATACGCACCCAACTGAAGGCCATGTTTTTGTCGTGTTAGATGGCGAAGCGACTTTCTATGACAAAGCAGACAATACGACTGTGCTCAATAAAGGCAAAGGCATCCTTCTGCCCAAGGGATGGCATTACCGCTTTCACAACAGTGGCGGCAAACCGCTTGTGCTTCTCCGTTTCGGCGCTGATCCGGACCAACCGGAGGTTTCCCGAACCGGAATTACGGGCAAGCCGCTTGAATCACGCTCGCGCGAAAACAACTTTGTCGCGCCGGAGCCAATCGAAGGAAGTTATGGGTCTCTCTACTAGGTTATTGAAAAGGGTGCCGTTTCTGTACCGTGTAACATCGGCTTTCACTCCGGCTTGCCACCGACTGCCATTTCAAGCCAGTCTAATTCCGCTTCCATTATGTGCCGGAGGAGCTCGCGCAGCCGCATGTGGCTCAAGGACGGCTTAAGCGAGTGCTCGAGGATTGGTGCCCGCCTTTTCCAGGATACCATCAATATTACGAGCCGCCGCCACTCCTCGCCGGCATTCGTCTTGCTGGTTGATGCGCTGCGCTTCAGGGGTTAGCGCGTGAGGCTAGCTTCTGGAGTTGAGTGCAAACCTTAACTTAACTACGCCAGACCCCTAACGCATAGTTGGTTACGTGAGATCGGAGAAAAAGAAGCTCGAACAAAAATCTCCCGAAGAACAACCCGCCTACAGCATCACTGAAGCCTCGCGCTATTTATCGATACCGCCTGCGACACTGCGGTCGTGGGTTGCCGGTCGAAAATATTCCACCGGCTCGGGTCCTAAGTTTTTTCGGCCCATCATTCAACTGCCCGGTGACGCGCGCGCCGGTCTTTCGTTCGTCAATTTGGTCGAAGCGCATGTGTTGGACGCGATTCGACGGCATCATCACGTTCCCTTGAGCAAGATCCGCGAAGCGATTCATTATCTTCGGAAGCATTTTTCTTCCACGCATCCCCTGGCCGAACCAAGGTTCCAGACGGACGGAATCGACCTGTTCGTCGAAAAGTTCGGCCAACTGATCAATGTCACGCACAGCGGCCAAATCGCCCTGCGCGAACTTTTAGAAGCTCATCTCCATCGCGTCGGACACGACGCTACCGGAAACGCGGTTAGGCTTTATCCTTTTACCCGCAAGCGCGATTTGGACGAACCCAAAGTCGTGGTCATCGATCCGTACATTTCCTATGGGCGGCCAGTGTTGGTCGGGACGGGAATTCCCACGGCGGTTGTAGCCGAGCGTTACAAAGCCGGAGAATCGATAGACGAGTTGGCGGAGGATTATGGCCGCTCGCGCAAAGAAATCGAAGAAGCCATCCGCTGCGAGCTCTGGCTCGAAGCCGCCTGAACCTTTAGTTTTCTTCATCGACCGTTCTCTCGGTAGGAAAATCGTCGCTCAAGCGCTGCGGGATATCGGCGAAAGCGTCGAGATTCACGACGACCACTTCGCTCCGGAGGCCAAGGACGAAGATTGGCTTCTTGAAGTCGGTAAACGCGGCTGGATCGTGCTCACCAAAGACGATCGAATCCGCTATCGAGTCACTGAACGAACTGCAATTGTGTCGGCATGAGTAAGAGCTTTTGTCCTGACATCCACCCAACTCCAGGGTGCCGAGATGGCCGGCGCTTTCGTCAAGACACTTCCACGGATCAAACGAATTGTCGCCAGCAACGAGCCTCCCTTCATTGCCCGGGTTTCAAGAAATGGGAAAGTCGCGCTCTTGTGAACTCTCCGCCGGTCGCGGCATCGGTTGCTCCGACACTTTGAAATTCAGTGTCGTTGACCAGGTGTCTCGTCCAAAAAAGTAGCCTGTCCCCTTAAAATCTCTTTACAGCGTTACCACGGCCAACTTGAACAAGGCGGTTAAGCGTAACATCAATCGGTTTCCTGAGGATTTCGTTTTCCAATTGACTCCCGCAAGAAGCCGGTGTTTTGAGATTCCAATATGGAATATCAAAAACAGCAAGCTTAGGTTCTCAGACAGCACGGCCGTGGAGGTCAGGTTGATTTCGAGAACACCCGGTATACAGCCTGTGCCCCTTCCAACAGACGGTGATCCTGGTTTCGGTGACCTATGAGCTGAATGCCGACCGGCAGACCGGACGGTCCGGTAAACACAGGCAGCGTGACGCAAGGCGTATACGTCCACGTCGAGAGGATATTGAACGAGGTATCGCCCGTACTGCTCAGTCCTACCGGAGCCTCTCCGAGAGCACTTGGCGTGAGCAGCAGGTCTATATCCTTCATAGCGTCGGCGAGATGTCCGCGGCACTGCTCTAGCACGGCTTCGGCCTCTCGGTATTGTTCGTAGGTGACATTGAGCCATGCGGCAAGTTTGTCGCGCTGGAACTCGCTCAAAAGATTCCGATGATGACTCCGTTCCCAGGTAAGGGCACGGGAGAACTCGTAATCATTGATGCGCCGGCCCATGGCCTCGAACTGTTCAAACGGTTTTCCGAGATCGAGATCGGAGACCTTCGCTCCGGCCTTCGCCAGCGCGCCTGCGGCCTCTTCGAGCAAGGATTTCGTGTAATCCTCCGCACGGTCCCAGAACATGGTGCGGCAAAAGCCGATCTTGAGCTCGCTCACTGGAATGGCGGCCAGAGGTTTCGCGGCGAATCCTGTAACCGCGGCTCGAAACAGAGCAAGGTCCTCGACGGCGCGAGCGAAAAGCCCCACGGTGTCGAAGGACGCGGTATTCTGCTTCACGCCCTGCGTGCTCACTTCGCCGTAGCTCGGTTTGTAGCCGATGCAGCCGCAGAACGCGGCCGGACGAATCACCGATCCGACCGTCTGGGTGCCAAAGGCCAGCGGCACCATAAAATCAGCGACCGCGGCGGCGGAGCCGCTGGAGGAACCACCGGGCGTATGCTGAGGGTTGTGCGGATTCGTCGTCTTGCCCCATGGAAATCGACTGGCAAACTCGGTCGTCACCGTCTTGCCCAATAGCACTCCGCCGGCCGCGCGGCTAAGCGCCACACACGCGGCGTCCGCCGCGGGACGGTTGCCTTTGTAGATGGGAGATCCGTACTCCGCGGGCAAGTCGGCGGTGTCCATGATGTCCTTGGCGGCGAATGGCACTCCATGAATCGGGCCGCGGCTCGCGCTCCGGTCGCATTCCCGCGCCTGCGCCACGGCAAAGTCGCGGTCCAAATGGACCCATGCTTTGACTTGTGATTCCCGCGAATCGATCCGCTCGAGACAGGAGTGTACCAGAGCTTCGGACGTGAGTTTGCCTTCGCGAATGCGTGCCGCGGCTTCACTCGCCGACAACCGAAATAAATCTGCCATGTGAATCTCCTTCAAAGTGTAAAGAGGAATTCAACTCCACGGTTGAATTTGAACAACGGTTGCGAGCATAACCGAGCAGGAGTTGTGACTGCAACAAGGGCAGCCATGGTCGCGACACCGGGCCGGTGGCGCTGCAAAGGCGCGGACCGATCAACCACGGGGTGATTGATCCCGTATGTCTGTCGATGCAATTCGATTATTTGCTGAACTGAGTATGTCCGAACAGCGAATTCACGGGGATGCTCTGGTCGCTCATGACATGGTGCTCGGAAAATGCCTTAAATGGTCCGGGCTGGGAAAAGGGGACGCGAATTTTTTACGTCCTTTTTCGCTTCTAGGTGCAACGTTCCGGGACTGTCGAGTCTGGCTTGGCGTGGTGATCGGGTCCTTGTTTAGCCGGTCGTGCAAGTGATCGACTTTGTCCAGCTAGTCAACAACGCCCCCTTCGTCTCTTCCGGATTACACTCTGAACTGTGCAATCAGGTCGTCCTCCGGGTCCGCGCCGAGACCTGGGCCCTGCGGAACCTCAACTCTGCCGTTGATCACCGGCACGGTCTTGGAGAACGGAGTAGCGCCAAAGTCGGCAAACATCCGCTCGAGCGGAGAAACTTTTTCCTTTGCCGCGAGGCAATGCAAAACCGCTAGAAACGCAGGCCCCAGATAAAAAGCGTTCGGCACGCAGGTGGCGCCCGCCTGCTCGACCTCGGCCGCTACTTTTGCCATGGCGGTGATGCCCAGCTTGACCATGGCGGGCTGAACGTAATCAGCCTTGCCAATGGTGACCATTCTGCGAAAATCACGCAGGCTGGTTGCGTTCTCACCGATCCCCATGGGTACGCCGGTGATCGAGCGCAGCTTTGCGAGTGCTTCGAAGTCCTCCGGAGGATATATCGGCTCCTCGACCCAGAACGGATTGTACGGCGCCATCGCCGCGACCGCCGCTTCGGCTTCGGCCGAAGTCCAAGCGCAGTTGGTATCCACCATAAGAGGAATGTCTGGGCCTGTCACCTCGCGCGCGGCGGCGACCGCCTCGGAGGTGCGCTCATGCAGCTTAATCTGACGATAGCCGCGTTCGAGAGCTCGGTCGGTGTTGCGCTTAAGATGCTCTGGATTCCCGTAATATTGAAGCAACGAGGCATAACATTCGACGTGCGTTCGCTTGGCGCCGCCAAGGAGCGTCGACACCGGTACACCCGCAAGCTTCCCCCGAATGTCCCACAGCGCGATGTCGAGTCCCGCGAGCGCGTGGGCCAGCGGACCGGAGCGGCTCAATGAGAGCAGCATCCGTTCTATGCGTGGGACGAGTTCCTCATCCGAGGCGCTCTGTCCAACGGCGAGACGCCTGATCCAGTTGTCGAACGCTGCGACGACCATGGGACGGGCTGTGCCGAATGACTCACCCCAGCCCACCACGCCGCGACTGGTCGTCACGCGTAGATAAAGGCTTTCAACATGCGTGCGCGGCACACCTTGAGACATTGGCGCCGGAGCCCAGATGTCCAACGGAATGCGGAGCGTAATCGTGTCGATCGCTGAGATTGTCTCGTCCATGTTCTTATTATTCAGCAGGAATTCCTGAAAATGTCGAGCCATATCGCTCTCCGACAGCGCGGCATGTCGGTTCGTGGTTCCTGGTCCGTGTTCTGGCAGTGTGGATTGTCGACAGGAAATTTGAGCCACCATTTTTCTCAGCGACGGTCTACCGCCAACGCGCCGAGAGAAGCATTGGGGGACTGGCCTGCAGAAATGAATGAACTGCTTAATTTCTGCATCACCCGGTCCAGTAAAAGCCGAAAACCTGTTTTCGCTTTCCGCCGCTTCTCCGCCCGCCGCACCGCGTGGCTTGGAGTCGAGGCCTCCTTGTTGCTTCGGTTGGCTCAGCCCGCCCAGCGGTCGGACGCGCGTGAAAGTGTTCGGTATGGCACCGCGCACCGAATAGCAACGGGGGGTCGGACCGGGGGTCGAATCTTTACTTTTGACATTCACGGTTTCGCCTCAATCGATCCTCCTGCGAACATCAAAAGTAAAGATTTGACCACGCTGTCAAGATTTGACCCCGCTGTCTTTTCCGGTCGTAGGTCAAAGGCGGCAAAATGTGTCCAGTTGTTCAGCAACATCCACTCCCACGGACTTTCGCCGGGCTCGGTGGGTAATCCCGAACAATTCGTCCAAACTGAATCAATAGAAAAGTGCGCTCACGCTGATTACGCAGTGAGAGCGGTGAAAGTCTCTAATATCGAAATACGAGATTTGACCCATGCCGGCGCCCGGTCATGGTGTGGCGGGATCATTGGCAAGTCAGATCCAACGCTGGACTGCCTCAGCCGTGTCGCTCGGCTTGGTGTTGAAACACAGCTTGGCTTGAGGAGCATGCTCATGCACCACGTTGATCAACTTTTCAAACAAGATGAAATATTTCGGTATCGTTCGCACTCCCGCGCCAATAACAATACAATCGAATTGTTTCCGCCTGAGTCGATCGAGAACGAATGCCTCCGCGGTTTCTCCAAGATCCGTCAAGCAAAGCTCCACCTCGTAACCCAAGCCCCGTAAATGAGCTTCATCGGCTTTTAGCTGAGCCATGACTTTAGCTGCGTCCAAATCGGGGATAGTGGAATAATCGAGAAGCGTTGGTTCGAAGCCAATTATAAGAACGCTTTTTCCAACTGCCATGTCAGCCTCTGGTTAGTTTTCAAATGACGACCTACAGGTATGGATTGCATGGATTGCGCGGGATGATTGTGCCAGGAGCGGCATTCGGTCACAGGCGTAACGACTCGCGGTTATGCTGCGACCTCTCTAAGAAAATTGGAAAACGCAACCACCGCTACCACGGTCATTCCCGCGCGCCGAGATCAGCGGCTTGCCAGGGTTCTCGCAAACTATTTACTGTATCCTCCAGTTGCTTCAAGCCTGTCAAGTTGTTCTACCCCTTGAAATCAAAGTGCCTCAAGCCCGACGGTGCACTTTGCCGCAGTGACCGCAGCACTGCTCGCCGGCTGGAAGGCGGTGCGGGCTGAGGGCTAGCGCTTTTAGATAGAATTAACGCGACCGATCTCTCGTTACCCGTCAGTGCTTCTGCCGGGCTCAGTGGGCAATCCCGAATAATTCGCCCAAACTGAAACAACAGGACCGCGCTCTGGCGTTGAAAACGTGGTAAAACCAAAAAACTCCGCAATGGCAAATTACAAGATTGACCCTAGTAGCTACTCGAGGAACAGATCATGACCAGCAAGTTTTCTGGTTTAGAAGGTGGATGTCGGTGCGGACAGGTACGGTTCCGAATCGCTGCGCCGCCAGTAATCACGATGGCTTGCCATTGCACGGGATGCCAACGAATGAGTGCCAGCGCGTTCTCTCTGAGTGCAGTGATTCCGAGCGTAGCGTTTCTAGTTACTCAAGGGGAGCCGGTTATAGGAGGCCTTCACGGTCCGACTCGTCACTTTTTCTGTCCCTACTGCATGAGCTGGATGTTTACTCGACCGGACGGCTTTGATGCGATCGTAAATATCCGAGTTACAATGCTCGACGATCCAAGACCGTTCCCGCCATTCATCGAAACGTACACCAGCGAGAAGCTACCGTGGGCAAGCACGCCTGCAGTTCGTAGTTTCGCTAAGTTTCCGGCGCTCGAGGAGTATGAGAGCCTTGCCAGAGACTATGCAGTGCACGCAAGCGCGCAGGCGTAGGTTTGTCGTAGCTATGTCAGCTCTTGGCCGAAAGCACATAAATGACTAGAGTCGCGTCTTGCATCGCGACCAATGTGTGATTACAAGACCTGGCCCCAAGCGGCCCGCCTCGTCAGGCCTTCTGCCGGGCTCAGTGGGCAATCCCGAATAATTCGCCCAAACTGAAACAACGGGACCGATGCTCTAACGATGAAAATTTGGTGAGACCGACGAAAATGCGAAATGTCTTAATGCAAGACCTGATTTCTTGGCTTTGACTGACCCCTCTGATTCCCGCTGCTTCGTCCTCTTGCTCTGCGTACTCGCCGGCAATTACCACACGATTGTAGTATAAGCGCGCTAATTACTATCGAGAGGAGAAGCGGTATATGTGAGAAGGTGTGTATATGGATTCATTGATTGACGAACATGAGAATTTTATAGCCCGGGTGCCACTTGAGGATAACCGAGGCGGGTACGACGAGTCTGAAATTCTCAAAAATCTCGTAGGCTCGTCAGATTGGCACTTAGCCGCTGCGCGTGCGCTGCTGATGCTTGCCGAAACTTATGGTGCTTTTATGCTACGCAATGCTCTAGCGAGAGCGGTTGGTCTTGCTAAGGAAGACGGTACGAATGGATTTTGAGGCGCTGGTCGTAAGCTACGCTAATCTTGGGGGTCGTCTTGGGGGTCGAATCTTGCCCTGTGATTTTCGCTGACCAAGGAAGTACCGCTTGCCATCCAACATTCCGCCATGGTAGAGCGCAGCCATGGCTACGAACCCGCGGAAGCTCATAGTTTTCACGATTTTGTTTATGTTCCTTGCCATGGTCGCTGCGCGGGAAATCCGAGCCGCCGCGGCAGTGGAGACTCAAGGGGGAAAGTTTGCTGGAATGGTCCTCATCCCAGCCGGGGAATTTACGATGGGGCGAGACAGTGGCCCAAAAAACGAAACGCCGGCGCACAAATTGTTTCTCCCAGCCTTCCATATCGATAGAAATCTCGTTACCGCCAGAGAGTACGCGAAGTTCATCCAGGAGAAAGGTCCCACCGGGCCCAACGGTGAAATCTATTTGGATGCCGCTGATCCCGACGCTCTCGTCCACAATCGAGGCGGCAAGTGGCTGCCTAAGGAAGGGTTTGAGAATCACCCTGCCGGTGAGATGAGCCGGTACGGTGCCGCCGCCTATTGCACGTGGGCCGGTAAGCGGCTCCCCAGCGAAGCGGAATGGGAAAAAGCCGCGCGTGGAACCGACGGGCGGCTCTACCCCTGGGGTAATGACATGCCCCGACCTGATCTGGCGTTTATCGGCGGCTTTCGCGGTCAAACGGTTCCCGTCGGGCAGTTTCCCAAAGGAGCAAGTCCCTACGGGGTTCTCGATATGGCAGGACAGGTTTGGGAATGGACTCGTTCGATTTATAAACCCTATCCCTATAATCCAAAGGACGGACGCGAGGAGCCGGCGTCCACCGACACGGTGGTCGCCCGCGGCGGTAATTCATCCAGCGGTCCCGAAGGGCTTACGTCCACATCCCGTGAGGCCGTTGACGCCGGTCGCGCTGCCGGGGGCCACGCCTACATAGGATTCCGTTGTGTATCCGACACGCTGATGGTTTTGTAAAAATCTCCCAGGATGACAGCTCCAAGGCGGGAAAATACTCCCGGTACATTTTTCAACCTCCGAATTCGTATGTCGCCACAGCGCGCTTAATTTAACGACAAAAAAACTGTGACCTGGTATTCTCCGCGGGGATTGATCAACCCGATCAACTACGTCCCCATCCTGCCGCCCAGGAGAATTTTATGCGAAGATTTCTTGCCGCCTTCCTGCTCCTGCTGCTCGTTGGCTGCGGCGATCAAGCGAAGGATTTGTTCGATACCGCGCAGTTGGAAGAGAAGCAGAACAACAGGCCGCACGCTACGAAACTTTATCGGCAGATCGTAGAAGAATATCCCAACTCGCCTTACGCGAATCAGGCGAAGAGTCGTTTGGCCGAGTTGGAGAAAGCGCGGTAGATAATCTTCATAAACAGTTCGGAAACGCACGGGAAGTGCTATGAAAAGATTCTGCTGAAAAACTCGCGTTCACCCTTCGACAGTGCTCAGGGCGAACGGGAGGGGATTGATAATCTTAAGAATTTTCCGTTCATGCTTGTCGAAGCATTCCTAATGGTTTTTCAGCAGAATCATGAAAATAGACCTGACCCCAGGCGTGACCCCAGGCGCAGATCGGGCAACTGGCTTAGAGTCTCTTCATCCAGGGCAGCTCTGCCGCGAAATTCTAAAACCGCGCGGGCGCGGCGCAATCGGCGGATGAGGATTGCTCGGGGCGGATCCAACTCGTTGAATTTTTCAATGGAGCCGAGAGCGTCTAACTTGCCCAACTCACCGCTTTTTTCGATCTCGCCTTCGAGATCACCGCAAACGACGATGTCGGCCATGTCACTTCTTATATTGATTTGTTCGAACCGTTCAAGCCGTTCTATGAACCCTTTTCGGTTTTGCTTATGACTAAGACGTTTTTAAGAAACACTCCGGAATAGTCATTGCGCGCGCGGCACTCCCAACGGCAACGATTACGGCGAGGACTTGCTGCGCCAGCATTATCTACGGAGCCACACCCGCTGAAATTTGTCACAGCGGTTCAAAGCACCCGCTTAGAGTCCCATCCTTGTCGCTCTAGTTCCGATTACGGCTTCGTTCCTTCGTGGCCGAGGGACTCTTTCAAAACGTAGCGCTGGATTTTTCCCGCACCGGTCATCGGCCATTGATCGACAAATTGTACTCGACGCGGAATTTTAAAGCTGGCGAGATGCTGGCGGCAAAAGTCGATCAGCTCTTCTTCCGTCGTTTGTTTTCCGGTCTTTAACTCGACGAAGACCGCGACGACTTCCGCAAGACGGGGATCGGCCATGCCGATCGCTACCGATTGTTTTACCGCGTTATGTTTGAGCAACACCGACTCGACTTCCGCCGCCGCGACATTCTCGCCGCCCACGCGGATCATCTCTTTGATTCGGCCGACAAGCCTCAGATAACCGTCCCTACCAATCACGCCGAGATCGCCGGTGCGAAACCAACCTTGTTCGTCCAAGGCTTCAGCGGTTTTTTCCGGATCGTCGAAGTATCCTTTGGTGATGCACCAACCGCGGAAACAGACTTCACCCGGCTCTCCTACAGGTAAATACTCCTTCCCGTTAGGCTGCCGGATCGCGAGCTCCACTCCCGGCATCGGCCGGCCCACGGTGGTCATTCTAATCTCCAACGGATCATCCAACGCGCAGGCCGTGCCGCCGATGTGGGTTTCGGTCAAGCCGTAGGGACTGATCAGTTTCCTGATACCCATCTCGTCATAAACCCGTTTGTTCACCTCGGGGCTGGCGAAGATCATGCCTTTTTCGAGCACAAGCTTTCGCTTCTTCAGATCGGGGTGGTTGAGATATTCGATATAATGCGGCTGGTGGCCCATTAACACATTGCATCGATAACGTTCCATAAGCTCCAAAGCTTCGCCGGCATCGAAATAGGGCTGCACGATCATCGTGCAGCCGGAGACTACCGGCGTGAGCATTACCTGGATCGATCCACCGACGTGGAAAAATGGTTGAGGGCTGAAAAAGCGATCGCTCTCGGTCAGTTTCAGTGCCAAGCAGCCGCACTGGGCGCCGCGCAGCATTGCTGCTTGACACAGCATCGCGCCCTTGGGCATCGCCGTGGTGCCGGAAGTGAACTGAATCATGGCGATGTCATCGGCTCTGACTTTTTCCACGGCCTGCCGCAAAGTGCCTTCAGGAACGTCAGCGCCGAGAGCTTTTAATGCATCGAAAGAGAGCCAGCCGGCCGAACTTCGGGGCGACGAAACGACGATTCTTCTAAGATAGGGAAGCTTTTCGTTAGGCAGTGCGTCAGCCGCTTCACCGGCTCCAGGGCAGAGTTCTCTAAGCAAACCGAGATAATCTTTGTTCGACTCTTCTTTCAAAACCAGTAAAGACGCTCGCGATTTGTTGAGAACATATTCGATTTCTTCGGGCCGGTAGCGCGTGTTGACCGGCACGATGATCGCGCCGAGGCGCGTGAGCGCAAAGTAAATGAACGCCCATTCCGAATAGCCGGCTATCCAGACCGCCACCTTGTCGCCCTTACCGATGCCGAGTTTGAGGAAGCCGCGCGCGATCAGATCGGCAGATTGCTTGAGCTGATTATATGTGATGGGACCGTTGTGGAAAACGGTGGCGACTCTGTCGCCGTATTGCCGCGCCGCGTCGTCGAGCGCCATGCCGATGGTCTTATCCGTCCACTTATCGTCCCACATAATATGAACCTTTTGTTTCGGTCGGTGGTTTCGTCACTTGGCGGCATCTACTTATCGCCGACATCGAGCAAAAGCAATCACGGCCAGAGCCATGGCGGCGAAGGTTTTCGATTGAACTCGGATGACTCATCGGGATACATTAAAACTTCGTGCGGGTCGCGCTTTAAGTGCGTTTCAAAAAATCTCTAAATGATGGAGGCAAGCGATGGCTAATCCGAAGTTACGTTTTTATTTTCGTGAACCGACGATCGATCTCAACATCCCGATCACCGACGGCACGGTGAAGATCGATGGATTTGACTGGGAGTTCGTGCCGACGGAAGAGGAATGCGACGCCTGGGACTGCGGCTTCGCCGCGCGAGTGCGGGCGTACGCGAAAGGAGAGGCGCATATATCCATTCCTGCATTTCCGAACCGAAAATTCCGCCAGGCTTATATTTACGTCAACAGCAAGGCGGGCATCGAGTCGGCGAAGCAGCTGGAGGGCCGGCGCGTCGGCATCATGCAGTGGGACAACACCGCCGGCGTGTGGGCGCGCGGCGCGCTGCAGCATTATTACGGCGTCGATCTGAATAAAATAAGATGGTGCTCGCCGCGCGCCCGGAAGGAAGGCGTCGCCGCCGGCATCGAGATTGAAAAGATCGACGCCCAAGGCGATCCCGACACGCTGCTCGACAATTTACTGATCGAAGGCAAGATCGACGCGGTGATCGGCCCCAACGTATTGCCGTCGATTACCGCGCGCGATCCGCGCACGCGCCGGCTATTCCGCGATTTCCGCAGAGAGGAGCAAGAGTACTTTCGCAAGACCGGAATTTTTCCGACCAGCCATGTTGTGACGTTGAAACAGGCGTTCGTCGACAAGCATGCCAACGCGCCCGTGGCGTTGCTGAAGGCGTTCCGCCAATCGCGCGATGTCGCGTTCGACCGACTGATGGGTCCCGATCCACAGATTATCGTCTATTCGTGGATGGCCGCGGCGGTCGCCGAACAGCGCGAGCTGATGGGCGACAACTATTGGCCGTACAACGTCAAGGACAACGTCAAAGTCCTCGAAGCGATAACCCAATACGGCCACGAGCAAGGACTGTCGCCGACGCGGATCGATTACCGAACATTTTTCCATGCCGAGGCCGCGGCGGTCGCGGGAGCGTGAAGATTCAGGCAACAGGCAGTAGCCAATATTGAAGAGGATGCAAAACGGGTGACCACAACTCCCTTGTTGGGTGGGTTGAAAGAGCTTGACTGATGAGACTGGGTTTTTCGCTAACCGTATTTATTGCTTTGGCGCAGCCAATTCCGTCATGGTCGCAGGCGTCCAAACCTGTGACCATCGCCGAGCTTGCTAATTACAGCGGCGCGGATCGTGAGCAGATGCTCGCCGCCGGCGCCAAGAAAGAAGGCAAACTGGTTTGGTATACGGCGCTGGCCGGCGGCTCGTACAAGGATTTGGCGCAGGCGTTTCAAGCGAAGTACGGCGTGCAGGTTGAAGCCTATCGCGGCACGAGCAAGGATCTGATCTCGAAGTTTCTCGCCGAGGCGCAGGCGAAGCGATATATCATGGACGTGGCGGAAAGTTCGCCGACGTTGCTGATGTTGATGCAGGCGCTTAAGTTTCTTCAGCCGTTTTCGAATCCGTTCGTGCAAAAACTGATTCCCGACGCGCGCGAAGAAGCCGGCAAGGGCGCTGTCTACTACGCCACGGTGCGGGAGTCCTATATGGGATTCGGCTATAACAAGAACAAGTTGCCGGCGATCGCGGTGCCGAAAAATTACGACGATCTCTTAAAGCCGGCGCTCAAGGGCCGGCTGTCGTTCGTTACCACCGACACTGGCTCGCGCACGGTGGGCGGCATGTTGAGAGTCAAAGGCGATGAGTATTTGCGCAAATTGCGCGGGCAGGAGATCACGATGCACTCGGTTTCCGGGCAGGCACTTAACGACATGATCATCTCCGGCGAGGTGGAAGCGTCACCGACGATCTTTCGCAATCATGCGCTGGTGGCGGCCCAGAAAAAAGCGCCGGTGGCGTGGGTGCCGATGGAGATCGTGCCGGCGAGCGCCGGCAGCGCAGGACTGTCCACGCAAGCGCCGCGACCCCACGCGGCCGTGCTGTTCGTTGATTTTCTTTTCAGTCCCGACGGGCAGAAAATCTTAGAGGCCTACGACTACGGCAGCCCGGCGAAAGAGTATGGCTTTAAACGCTGGTATCCTGAAAAGGGCGCGACGATTCAGCAGCTGGAAAAAGATATCGATCGCTGGGAGCGCGGACTTAGGGAATTAGGCCGGCGGACGGGATAGAGCAAGCTCAATGCTTCGTTGAGGAGATCCAGATTCTTCACCGCTTCCACCCCGGCATGATCGCGGCAATCGCGTCGAGATGCAAGATCACGTAAGCGAGCAGGGAGACAAAACACAAAGCTAGATAGCCGATCTGAATCCATTCGGCGCGCTGGATAGTTCTCATTGTCAACAGACGCCGCGGCAAGTTTGGCGCTAGCGCCAATGCTTGTTGACGCAGCGTCGGCATGGCCAAGAGATCGGCGACGATGTTGTAGCCGTCCAGTTCGAGCAGGTTAAACGGGTAGAGATTGATCAGCGCGCCCTCCCAGAGTAGCACTCCGATGCCGAACAAAGTCGCCTGACCGATTCCCGGCGCTGACTGGTACGCCGCGAGAAACGCGGCGCTGCCAAGCACCACTTCGACCATCGGTCCGGCAAAGTCGACGACCACCCGGGCCCGGCGCGTCGACATGAAGATGTCGGTCACGTCGGCGTAGAAGGTGGGCAAGACGCCTTGCAGCAGGAAGAAGCCGATCTCGCGCACTCTCCGGTTGTAGGCCTTACACGCCAGGGCATGAGTCAGAACATGCAGCATCGATACCGCTAATAGCGAGCCCAACATGATGAACGTGCTTTGCCAAGGATTGCCAGATATTATCTGGGCGAATTGTTTAGTCCGTTCACTCAAGCTAATCGCAGCGATGGCGGCAAAAATTGCGAGTGCGATCGATAACGCGAGCGTGAGTCGATGAAAGAGCGCGAATCCGCCATAGCGGTACAGGGTCGAACAGAACCGGTCGGCGTTGGGGACCGTAAACGTCAAGCGCCGCCAGTATTTCGAGACGGAACTCAGACGGAGCGCCGCCAGATTATCTTTACTTGTCGCGCGGCTTTGCTGTAGCGCCAGTTGAGCGGGCTCGATCAGCAAACCCGCCTGGTACATTTTAGCCAGCAGTTGGCGAATCGCCGAGTAATCGAACGCGCCAAACTCGAAGTGAAACGATCTTGCGATCTCTTCGAGGGAGTGGCTGCCGTCGAAAGACTCCCAGAGAAAATATTCCCTGGCGCTGAGCAAAAGATAGCGGTCGTGGCGCAGATTCTTCAAAATGTAAGTCCGCGTGCCGTCCGGGCCGTGCGGTTGCGGTGTCACCTCCCAGGCGTCATTGGGCAGTCGCTGCGGCCGGAACTGCCGATGGGCCTGGCTGCTTTGCAGCTCCTCGAGGTGAAATCCTGGCGCGCCGGGATTTCGGGTGAGCAGCTCAAGCTTTGCCGGTTCGGGCATGAAATGAATCAGGTGGATTTGCGGCCAAACAACGCTTTTGTCCCGGCGGGCGAATAGCCGGTGGCTTCCAAGCCCCAACGGATCGCATCGCGGGCTTGTTCGTTGGTGGCGCGTAGACGTTCGATAAATATGGTAACGAGCCGGTAGCAGATCTTCGCCGCGATATCCGGGTGGTACGAAAAGATATCGTGAAAAACCGATCGATCGAGCCGCCATAGGAGCGTATCGACTTCGACGTTAGCGGTTGCCGAGCGCGGCGCCGTGTCGAACAATCCCATCTCGCCGAAAAAGTCCTTTGAATGAAACCGCGTGAGCACGATGTCGACGTCTTCGCGGACTTGTTTGCTTACAACCACAGAACCCTGTTCGACGATATAAAGCGCGTCCGATTCTTCCAGCTCGCGGAAGATCACGCTGCCAGCGCTGAATCTCTTGCTCGTCAAGAACGGCGCCAGCGTCGAAAGTGCTTCGGCATCGAGGTCCTGAAAGAGCGTCACTTGGGAAAGAAAACTTGAGATGGCCTCCATGAATTCACCTTCAACAAGATCGAATCGTATCGACCACTCGGCCGAAAGGCAAGCTCGTACGGCAGCCGGAGTTTGGCCGCAGCGGATTGAACTCGAATGGGCGAGCTAGAATCGAAGAACGAAAATGACCGTTAATATACTCGAAGCCTCTTGAAACAGGAGAATGGCATTACAGTGAATGTCATGATGAGAACGGCTACGCTGCCGACGCTAACTTCTTGGCGGGCAAGTGTTCTTCTCGGTTATAGGCGTTAACCGGCACGGGTTTAAGGTCCCAGATGATACCGAACCATGAGAGAGTCTTCAAGATATAGTAGGTGATGTCGATTTCCCACCAGTAGAAACCTTGGCGGGTGCAACCCATATGTTGGTGATGATTGTTGTGCCAGCCCTCGCCCAAGGTGATCAGCGCCAGCCAAAAATTGTTGCGGCTTTCATCCCCGGTATCG
>Ga0105252_10000283_pt1 | contig 40611 bp, 28 predicted proteins | sample EasRivMeERMZT100_FD_89675 | JGI IMG/M metagenome (GOLD analysis project Ga0105252, IMG submission 89675) | Soil microbial communities from meander-bound floodplain in the East River, Colorado, USA - East River MetaG ERMZT100 | ecosystem: Environmental > Terrestrial > Soil > Floodplain | place... | reverse complement strand
GGATTGGCAATCTGAGCAGATGGTGTAATGGGCAGAGTGAGTACGAAACAGGCGCCGCCTTTGACCAGTTGATCGAGGCGCAAATCCCCACCCATACTGCGGCTGAGCCTGCGGCAGAGCGCCAACCCCAGCCCCACTCCAGGGGCGGAATGGGCCGCCTCGTGTGCCGATTTGCTGAAGGGCCGGAATAGCCGCCGGGCGCCTTCCGCTGAAATGCCCTGACCATGATCGCGCACCCGAAGCATCGCGAACTTTCCATTGGGCAGCGCCTCGAGGTGAATGGTCTTCTCCGATGCGCTCGGCGCGGCGTACTTGCAGGCGTTATCCACGAGGTTGAACAAAATCTGCTCGATCGCCGACACGTCCACGTGGACGACAGTTCCGAGTCCACCGTTATCGGAGTCCACGGCCAGCTTCATGCCAGCCTGCTCGGCCCGTTGAACCAGACGCGGCTTCACACGATCGATCAGCTCGCGCAAGGTCACACGCTCCACCCTGCTGCGGGCGCTGCCGCGCTCCAGTCGCGCGTAGGCCAAAACATTTTCCACCAGATGACCCAGCCGATTGGCTTCCGAACAGAGCGTGTTGAGATAATGCCTTCGCTTTTCGGGATCCGGCACCATGTCCTCAGCCAGCATTTCCGAATACATTTTGAAAGTGGTTAATGGCGTGCGCAACTCGTGTGTCACGGCCGAGACAAAGGCGCCGCGGCGTTCGCTCAACGAAACAGCGCCATGCAGCAACACCGCTACGGCGACGCCCGCCAGGAGCACGCACGCCCACGCTACCGCCAGCGATACACGGATCGCCGACCAAAATGACAAGGGAGCAAAAACAACCGGCGGCGTGAGGAATTTCACCGGCAGGAATGCAAGCATGCGCGCGTCTCTGTCGCCATCCGGTGAGAGCAGCGGTTGCAAGTCGGCTGAAGGAAAAAGATCCTGCACGGAGGCCAGGAGCGACTGCTTGAGATTCGTCCAGTTGAGCCAGCAACCTTGGATGTAAACGTTGCCCTCCAATGCGACGCGGCGCGCCAGCACCAGGCTGGTGCCAATCCAGACGGCTTTGATTGGGCCTTCGTTCAGGTTCAGACCCGGCGGCGCGATGTAGTTGGCTGAAATTTTTTCGTTGCCGGCGACCTGTTGATACACATTGGCACGGGCATTCCATTCGGCCGAGTTGCGCAAGAGCTGTCCCTGCCTGCTCTGACGATCGAGTTGAGCTACGGGCAATTGCTCTTGCTGTTGCCCGACCGGAGCCAGAACATTGCTCAGGCTGATCGCCGGAACAGTGTTGGTCGCAGGAACCGCGCACGTGTTCGCCAATAAATCACGATTCTTCAACGGAGGCGCCGACGGCTGAAGCCAGGTTGAGGCGCTATGACCGGAGGCGCGCGGCATCACGCTGGCCAAAGTCTGGCTGGTTTCTTGATTTAAAATCTGCTGCAACTCGGTCAGACGGGTGGCCGCAAGTTCAATGTTTTCCCGAAGGGCGTGCGTCGCTTCAGCCAGATTGCGCTCGTGGCCAAAAGGAACTTGAGGCGAGACGATCTTTCCGGTCGTGTCGAATTGAAAGTGCAGCAGCACATTCGAGGAAGAAAAATTCAGCAAGGGTGACGGGATCTGCACTTCCTGTTGGACCGAACCCTTGGTGTAGGCGCGGTCCGTGGCAAAGGGCGTATAAGCGGAATAGGGGCGCGCGCTTTCTTCGACGATCAAAGGGGTCAGCGAGGAATCCATCCGCCACAAGGCCAGCCGCGTGCGCTCTTCCAGCTCCGCCTGCTGCTGCGCCTGCGCCTCGACACGGTCCAACCGCAGGACCGTCAGACTCACCCACCCCATCGCCGCCAGCAGCACGGCAAAGCAAATGCCGAAAACAATCCAGGTATGTGAGGGCCGCGTCATGGAGAAATGGCAAATGACGAATGTCGAATGTCGAAAGAATGGCAAGGGTCAAAGCGTAAAAACAATGGCCCGATGGGTAGCGCTTCGCCAGTCGGCATTTGGCATTCCCACGTCATTTGGAATTCGTCATTCGTCATTCGTCATTCTTTGCCGCGAACATATATCCTTTTCCGCGCACCGTGAGGAGCACTTTCGGTTCGTCGGCATCGTCGTGCAACTTCTCCCTCAAATTGGCAACGTGCATGTCGATGGTGCGCGTCTCCATTCGCTTTGGATTCAAGCGCCAGACACGCATCAGGATTTCATCGCGGGAAATTGCTCGCCCTGGGTTGGCGGCCAGATAACGCAGCAGTTCTACTTCGCGTTCCGAAAGTTCGCAACGCTTGCCGTCGTCGTAACGCACTTCGCAGCGGGCCAAATCGACGACCGCGTTCGCAAGTTTGAATTTGTTTACGTTGTTTGGACGTTCCGGCGAGCGCCGCAGAACGGCTTCCACTCGCGCCAGCAGTTCGCGTACGCTGAAGGGCTTGACCACGTAATCATCAGCGCCCAGGCGCAGACCTTTCACACGATCCGCCTCCTCGCCGCGCGCAGTGAGAATAATAATCGGCAAGGTCGGCCGAGCTTCTCGCGCCGCCTTCAGAATCTCAAAGCCGCTATGACCGGGCAGAATCAAATCCAGCAAAAGCAAGTCAAACGTGGCGCGAAGGGCTTGCGTCATGCCCTCGGTGCCATTGGGCGCCTGCATCGTTTCGTAGCCGGCAAATTGCAACGCATCGACGATTCCCTGCCGGATGGCCGAATCGTCTTCCACGACGAGAATTCGTTTTTGATCCATAGCAACGTAGGACGGGTTTCTAATCTGCTCCGAATGTTATCTGGCGTTCATTGCTTTCGCGGTACTCAACCGCCGCCGTCTGGAGCAGGTCGGAGCAAGGAGCTTGCCTGTCCCGCTATTCGGCGTATCGAAGTCCATGTTTCTTGATCATTAACCACCAGACCGGCTTTCGTTTCGCAAAGGCGCTTCAATGCCTGGCTCCTGGCATTTTGAAGAACAGCGTTAAAGCACGGCATGATCGCCTTTGGCATAGTGTACGCCTGTTCATTGTTCCTGCGTTGTTGGACGTGATTGGCTTTGAAATCCTCCGAGAAATTTGCAGCGCGGTCACGGCTTCACAGTTTGCTTCTGCTTGTTCACTGGATTAAATCATACCCCCTAAAGGACGGGCTTGTGTAAAGCCTCTGTAAAGAAGGCCCCTCCATCCTCCCACGAAAGTTGGCTACGGCGAGATTGGAATATGGGCCACGCCAAACCCTCCCAGCGGCAGCCATAGACCGCTGTTTGCATCGCCATCAGCGTGCGTTAAATCAAACCAGAAGCAACCGGCTGGTGCGTCTTGGCCAATGAGTTTCAGATTCGCGGGATCGGCAAGGTCAAACAAAACGATGATGCTGTTGCCTTGTTGCACGGCGAGCATTCCTGGAAAATCCTCCAGGGTATTGGCAGGCGCGGTGAGGGTAACTCGTCCCAGTTGCGTGAACTTGCCAGTGTCCGGCAAGGCCCAGGTTTCCAGGTAATCCGGGTTACGATTGGTCGTCGTGTAATCGTAGCCGGGTCGCCCGAGGAAAATGTTGTTTCCCACTACCAATATTGGAAGTGGCCAGGCGTTGGGCAGCGCAAGCGAATCGACCAGGTGGGCCGAAACGCCGTCGTAGGCCAGGCCGTCCAGATTTTGCGTCCAGGTGATATACCCATTTGTGTTTCTGGTCCATTGTGAGCTAAGCGTGTAGAGCAGCGCGCCTTGGTGCGAGATGCCCTGCAAGCCGCCGGGAATGTTCACGGGATCGCGCACCGTGGGGTCGTTCGCATCGGCATAGTCCACCACGTCCAGGAACGAGCGTTGGACCCAGGAGCCAGCGGGTGTGACAACGGTATTCGTCTCGCCAGTTGTCTCATCGACGTACGTGTTCGTATATGCGGGTCTCCACCATGGAGTCTCCAGGCCGGGGACAAATTCGGAAGTCTGATGGTTCACGTAAACCAGACCTTCGGCAGTGAACGCCTGGCCGAAACTCCAGCGGTTGCTCCGAGTAAGATCAACGTCAGATGCAAACCTCGGCGCCGTGGAGTCGCCAACATCATATGCCAGCAGCAGGCCGCCCGAACTGGGCCAAAACCACGGCCAGGGAGCGAAACCGGCGCGCGCTGAATCTGCCGGACCGCCGAGGGGGATCGGACCCCATCTCCACCACCACCAATCCAATCCGCCACCGACCCACACCAACAAACCGGGTCTTGGCCAGAGGGCCTGCATATCACCGCCGAGGAACATCGCGTCGGTTTTTGTTTCGACTTCGCCGCTCACGGAGAGTTGTGGCAAGTCATCCAGGCGAATGACCGTCAGCAGCACGGTGGTGGCGTTGGATGAAGGACCGCTTTGACCACCGCCAGCATCATAGATAAGCCATGGGTAGAACCACAGGGCAGGGCCTTGCGCAATGTAAAGGTAGTTACCCTGCTTGGCAGTGCCGAGCACAGGCAGGTTGGTCAGCGTCAATGAATCCAGTACGTGATCCGGATCGTCCGCACGCGTCACCCGAATGACGGGGCGGATTTGACCTTGTCCGGACCACCAGTCCCACCAACCCCAACTCCTGGATCCGTTAGCCATCTCAATCAAATGATCGCCATGCACGAACACCCGATCCACCGGCCAGGCCAGTTCCGTGGCGCCGCGAACCTGGGGCCGATCGCGATCGGTGAAATCGACGCTCAACAATTCCCGGCCTGAAACGGAAAGAATGCGGTCCTCATAAACGGTTGCGCGGCGCGGCTGAAACTGATGGTCGATCACGCCGCGCAGTTCCAGGGAAGCAGTCCCCAGATCGATCAATTGCACTTGTAAAATCAGGCCATTGGATGTCCAGCTTTGGAAGGGCACCAGGATCAGCTCAGACCCCAGCAGCACTTGGAACGCTTGCTCATCCCAGTTGGCCTCCGTCCACGACCATCCACTGCCCAAGGCCACTCGGCTCAACAACGCCGGGCTGGCTGGGTCCGCTACGTCAAAGAGCGAAACCGTCGTACGGTTCGTTTCAATGCCGAGAGCCAGCAGCCGGTCGCCCAGCGGATGCAAGTAGGTGGACCATCCCGGAATTTCCAATTGGCCTCGGATTTCGGGATGGGCCGGATCGGAAAGGTCCACCACCCAGAGCGGATCCAGTTGGAATTGGACATGGAAGGTGACAACGTAAACAAGGTCTCCATCAAAGCGTGTCGCATGCAAGCGCTCGCTTTGGCCAAGGAACCGCTCGCCCAATTTCCGGACCGTGCCTGACCCGGCGCCTGGCAGCGGCAGATCGAATGTTTCCAGTATCGTTAGCAGCTGCGTGCCGTCCCAATACTCGGAGACGGTCGTCAGCACACCGCGAGCGCTGTTGTAATTGATTTTGAATTTGTCCCGTATCTGGCCGGCAGGTTGAATGGAAGTCAATGGCTGCATCGTTCCGTCCGGTTCGCTGATGTCAATGATTCGAACCAGTGATTGCCGCCAGTTTGTCGGATTCAAGGTGGAGACAAACAGGTACTGTTCCGTCGCAGCGATGACGTTGCCGTAGCCCGAATACCAGAACGTGCCCCGACCGATGGGCGCTGCAGGGTCAGCCAGGTCGAAGGACGAAACCAAAGTGCCCCATTCCCAAATCGTCACGTTGGCGTTGGTGCCCGGCATCGGGCGATAGGACTGCGACGCGACATAAAGAGCGCTCCCAACCATCCGGCTTTCAACGACGTATCCCGCGACCGACAGGCGGGCCACGACCTCGGGTATGCCGCTATTGTCCGCGACAATCAGCACCTGGCTTTCCTGGCCATTGCTGTAGTAACAACCATTGCGCGCCAGCAGCACGACATGCCGGGAGCCGAGCAGATACATTTGCTCGCCCGAGGCCGGCAGCGGGAGCGTGCCCCGCACCGCTGCTGAGTCCGGATTCGTGATGTCGATGATTTGAAGGCCGCGATACTGGTTGAAGAAATAGAGCGTTCGGTCGCGAATCTTCCAGATGTCCGACTCGACCACGTCGCGTGAAGGCTCGGTTGGGCTGCCCGCACCCGGTCCGGCCCGGGCGTCCAGAAAAGCCGTCGGACTGTTTGGGCCGCCGGAACTGGGTTCACCCAGGAATTTGTTAGTCCCTGCGTAGAACGAAGCAGGCAAAGGTTCACTGTCATCGCCCCGCACGCGGAGCAGTTCCAATTGGCGGGAACAGGGGAGGGAGAAGGTAACTGTGCCGCCGGCGCCGTCCAACCGCGTAACGGCCCGAGGTTCCCAGGCGCCGTCGCCGATGCGTGCGCGCGATTCCAACGTGACACGCCGGACACCAGAGGGCACGCGCGCGCTCACAACGATGTTGGTGCGCTCCTGGCGAATCGAGGTGATGGCAGGCGGGGCGGTCTGCGCTTCGAGATCGTCATGGACGAAGGGACTGATGAGCAGCGACCCAAGAACCAAGACCCGCCCGCCACAAAACCGGGAGAAAAGTTTCGCGTTCATGGTTTGAGAGTTTGGCTTTTTTTTCAGTTTGATTAACCCACTCCGGCAACAAAACGTCAAGCCTCTTGGCAATGCAGGCCAGTAGTGGAAAACGAACTCAGAACTGCTGGTCGAACTGATTGCTGGTTTTGGCCGGCTGCCAATAGGTCGTGGCTGCCGGATTGCGTTTCAGTTTTAGCAGGTCCTTTCCAAGCAAACGCAGGAACAAACCGAGGGGGGTGACAATGAATAGAAAGAACATGGTCAGGATCACTCTGCCCATAAATTGGCCCATCAGAAAATTCAAGGTCATGCCGCTTCGATAGAAGGAGCGGAACCACCTGGGGCGAACCCAGCAGAGCAACAGCACCAGCGCGAGCAGACCGATCCATCCGGTCAACACTTCCTGGCTGATCGCTCTGCGCCAATAAAGCAACACGCCGATAATGCCTGCCGCCAGCGCTATGACGGCGGTGAACTTCAGCCATTCTCGTGGCTCTTCCTTTAGCTTCAACCTCATGCCGCTAGTCGGGAACGGGTTCGAATGTGCGTTCCAATTTCCGCTGTGGTTGCGCGGTCCGTTGCAAAAGAAAATTTCCAATCACCAGATAATCCATCTCTGTATTCACGAAGCATCGATAGGCATCGTCCGGCGTGCAAACGATTGGTTCGCCGCGCACGTTGAAGGAGGTGTTTACCAGGACGCCGCAACCGGTGTCTTGCTCGAATCTCTCCAGCAAGGCATACAGGCGCGGGTTTTGGTCGCGGGTGAGGGTCTGGATGCGGGCGGAATAGTCGACATGCGTGACGGCAGGAATCGTTGAGCGCATCTGCTGGAGCCGATCCAGACCGCGGGCGGACTCATCAATGGGGAGTCGTAGTGATTTCCTGACCGGGGCGATCAAGAGCATGTAGGGCGAATCGGCGTCCAGATCGAAGTAATCACGGACCCGTTCGCGGCGAACGACCGGGGCGAAGGGACGGAAGGATTCGCGGAACTTCACCTTGAGGTTCATGATCGATTGCATCTTCGGCGAACGCGGGTCGCCCAGGATGGAACGGTTTCCCAGCGCGCGTGGGCCGAATTCCATCCGGCCTTGCACCCAGCCGATGACTTTTTCCTGTTGCAGCAATTGGACGGTACGACCGAATAGTGCCTCGTCCGTCAGCCGCTGATAAATGGCATGGTGTGAGTCCAGTATGGCTTTGATCTCCGGTTCGGAGAATTCCGGCCCGAGTAAGGCTCCCTGCATGTAGTCGTCGGGGTTCGAAGTCCCGCGCTGGGGCGGTTTGGAGCAACGTGGGTTTGGGAACGCGCTTGCCGCCTGAAGGCGGGATGCCAGACCAGTTCGCCTCCTCAGGTCTGCGGCTACGGCCAAAGCGGCGCCGAGTGCTCCACCCGCATCGCCGGCTGCAGGCTGTATCCAGATCGTTTCAAAAATATTCCTGCGCAGAATCAAGCCGTTGGCGACACAATTGAGAGCCACACCGCCGGCCATGCAGAGATTTCTGTGGCCGGTCATTTCGCGAGCGTGCTGCGCCAACCGAAGCATCACTTCACTGGTCACAGCCTGAATGGATGCCGCCACGTCCATGTGCCGCGTTTCGATAGGGGCTCCCGGTTTGCGCGGCGGTCCGCCGAAGAGCCGGTGGAACCTGTCATTGGTCATCACGAGGCTGCGGAGGAAAGCAAAGTATTCGATATTGAGCCAGAACGAGCCGTCAGGTTTCAGATCGATCAGATGTTCGTAAATGGTCCGGGCGTATGTGGGTTCGCCGTAAGGAGCCAGGCCCATCAATTTGTATTCGCCGGCATTAATGCGAAAACCGCAGTAGGAAGTAAACGCGGAGTAAAGCAATCCAAGTGAGTGGGGAAACCGCAGCTCCTTCAGGATCTCAATTTCATCGCCGCGACCCTGGCCAATGGTCGTGGTGGCCCGTTCGCCCACACCATCCACGGTGAGGATGGCCGCTTCGTCGAATGGCGAGGGGTAAAACGCGCTGGCGGCGTGGGCCTGATGGTGTTCGGTAAAGAGGATAGCGCAGTCCTCGCGCAAGCCGGGTATTTCATCCCGAATGGTTTTGCGAAGATTGAGCTTTTCACTCAGCCAGCCGGGCAGGACGCGCGGGAAGGTTGTAATACCGCGCGGAGCCACCGCCAAATAGGATTCAAGCAGCCGCGCAAACTTGATGATCGGCTTGTCATAGAAGACCACGGCGTCGAGTTGCTCGGCAAGGAGCTTTCCCTGACGCAGGCAGAATTCGATGGCGTGTCGAGGAAAACGCTCGTCATTTTTGCGGCGGGAGAAGCGTTCCTCCTGAACGGCGGCGACAATTTCTCCATCACGCAACAACGCCGCCGCCGAGTCGTGATAGTAGGCGGAGATGCCCAGGAGGTGGCGCATGGCCGGCTACATGAATGGATACATGAGCGGCGCCAGAACAGAGCCGCCACTGAAGACAATAAGCGCTCCAATAATCAACAGCAGAACAACCAACGGGGTCAGCCACCACTTCTTTTCCTGACGAAGAAACAGAAGAAATTCTTTGAACAACTGCCACATGCTCACTCTCCTTTTTAGCGCGGCAAATGGAATTTAGCAAATTGTTATAAATCAGGAACTGTCGCCAGCCATTCGGGCGCCGGGCCGGTCCATCAAGGCCGGCGTGGAGCGTTAGTAGGCAAGGGGAGCGTCTCACCCGACTCGCTCGAAGAGGGTTGATAGAGTCCAGGGCCAAGTTTTTTCAATGGGTCGCTTTCTTTCCTGTTGCGCAAGCTGCGAACGCTTCCCACCAAAACGATGACCACCAGCGCCGCCGCCAACACGGAAACAAGAATGCGCCAGCTCAACTTGGAGAGCTGGAGCATGACGAAGTCCAGCGCACCTCGTGGCTCATTGGTCAACGGCGGAGGTTCGCGGAATTTTTCGCTTCGGCCCAACTCCGTTTCGAGGTCACCGACCATGCGCGCGTCATCAAGCTTTAAAGCTCGCGCGTAAGTGCGCACAAAGCCCCGAATATAAACCGGAGCCGAAAAGCTATCGAAGTCCCCGGATTCCAGGGCCCGAATGTGATCGGTTTTGATTTTGGTAATCTCCGCCACCTGGTAAATGCTCAGCTTCTGCTCTTCGCGAGCGTGACGAAGTTGTTCGGCAACCGTAGGCATCCCCGACAGAACTAACTGATTTGCCGCGTCGTTGGCAACGCCGATTTGCTCGTTCGCGGCGCTGAACCGGCATTCAAGACAAGGGTTTCCGCCTTCGTCCGCCCGGCATTTCAAACAGCTTAAGGAGCTGCGCCCTCCCTGATCACTTCTTCGGCCATCCTAGAAGGTCGGTCGCTGGTTGGATCTTTTGTCTCACCGCCCAGGTGTAATGGCATTCCTCGCAATAGAATTTCTTTTCGAAGAACCCAAGCTTGCACAGAAGCGCGTAGACGGAGGGCGAAACAAACTTGCGTGTGAATTGCGGATACTCCACGCGCGAGGAGCCGCATTCCGGACAATGGATCGCGTCGCGCAAAACCCCGTCGGACCGATCCCAATCGGCGAGCAACCCTCTGGCTCTTTCATATTCGTGTTTGTCCACGCGGAGGCGGATGCCTGCCAGCGTCTCCGACATGAACCAATATTTTTGCAGCTTCCGCTCGTCGTGAATGTCCCCCTTGATGCCCGCCTCTTCGAGGCGTCGCTTGAGGGGTTCGGCTGGTTGGAAGTCGTTGAACGTCGCTACAGTCACCATGTCCATAAAAGCCCTTTCTTTATGTCTCGGCCTTGATCGTCCGAGATGCCTCTACAGAAAATATCTATAGCAGAGAACGGCGCGTGGCAACTGGTGTCTTGCCGCGAAAATAAAACCGCCTCGCGGTTTTGCAAACGCGATGACTCAAGAAAACTGAAATTTCCGCGGAGTGTCTTCGACCTCGATTCCTGACGAAAAGGCCAAATAAAGAAAGGTGAGGATGTTTGTGATCGGCAGCAGAAGGAACAGAGCCAGGACCGCGCTTTTTTGACGGGCATTGCAAATTTTTACACACCAAACGATGACCGTGATGATATTGACTAGCGGGATCAGCAATAAGAAGAAACACCAGCCTGACATGCCGGCCGCTCGGAGAAGCGGAAACAGCTTCAAGACAGGCAGCCAGACTAAAACACCTGGCTTATGGCCGGTCTTCAAGCAAATCAGGCGGCAACACTGGCAGAAAAACACATATATCAGGAATACCGCCGCCAGAAGAAGAACCTGTTCCCTCGGGCTCAACGTTTCCAACGAAGCCTCGATCTGTTCCATCGCTTGTTCTTGCAGTTCGCGCACGCGCGGATCGACCTCAATCTGTTGGAGTTGCTGGGCAAGATCCACTTTTGGGGGAGGTGGTTCCACGTTATAACCCAGTTCTTTGGCAACCTCAATGGGCAGGTCCTTTACCTTGAGTGTCGCGATCCCTTTCTCATGCTGTATGAAGACTGTCTGATGGTTCTTACCGGTCACCATGACGTTGGAGTAGGTTTGAGAGCCGACCCTCATTACCGGGAATGTTTCGTCAGCCGCAAAAAGAGCCGAAGCCAGGAAGAGCGGGGTAAAGAAGATTGCACAGCCCTTGAGGGGCTGGATCCTAATGAGCTTTGGCCACGCGCACGTCACTAGTTAAGCTCATCGGCAACCTAAAATCCAAATGAAGAAAATTTTCCAGCCGGCCATGGTTCGTGATAAGCACTCTCGGTTCTTACGGGCTATTGTCCGGCTCCATTGGCCGCAGTCCCGTCAAGGTCGATGAGAATATCGCGTGGCTCGGCGCCTTTGTTTGGGCCGACAATACGGCGGTTTTCCAATTCATCCATGATGCGTGCGGCCCGCGTATAGCCCAGGCGCAGCCGGCGCTGCAGAAGCGAGACACTGGCCTTTTGTTCGCTACGAATGACTTCAATGCATTGCTGGATCAACTCTTCGTCCTCATCGATGCCGTTTTCGACATCCAGGCTCGTGGTCGCCTTCGAGAGTTGCTGATGGATTTCCAGTTCGTAGCTTGGCTTGCCTTGTCTGGCGATGAAGTCCACGATGTTCTGGATTTCCTGGTCGGTGATGAGCGTGCCTTGAGCCCGGATCAACTTCGCCGAACCGGGCGGCAGATAAAGCATGTCGCCTTTGCCCAGCAATTTGTCCGCCCCCATCGCATCGAGAATAGTGCGGGAATCCACCTTGGCGGCAACCTGGAACGCGATGCGCGCCGGAATGTTGGCCTTGATGACACCGGTAATGACGTCAACACTGGGCCGTTGTGTGGCCACGATGCAATGGATGCCTGCCGCGCGCGCCATCTGGGTGATGCGCGCGATAGCCATCTCGACATCCGCCGGCGCCACCAACATCAGATCGGCCAGCTCGTCGATGATCACCACGATGTAACTGAGCTTGTCCGGGATGACAATGTCGTCCTCGCGCGGCACCACAATTTCCTCGTCCACTTCTACCGCGAATCCATCCGCTCCAGCTTCGACCTTCTCCTTTCGTGAAATGAGCGGCAATTCCAGTTCTGGTTGCGGAAGCGGTCTGTGGCGCGGGCGTTCGTTAAAGGACTTGATGTTGCGCACGCCCACTTTGGCGAAAATCTGATAGCGCTTCTCCATTTCGTTGACAACCCAGCGCAGTGCCAGAATCACCTTCTTAGGATCGGTAACGACCGGAACCACCAGATGCGGCAGCGTGTTGTAGTGCTGAAGCTCGACCACTTTTGGATCGATCATCACGAACCGGAGCTGGTCGGGCGGAAATCGGTAGAGCAGCGAGGCAATGATGGCGTTGATGCAAACGGATTTTCCCGACCCGGTGCTGCCCGCAATCAACAAGTGCGGCATGTCCGAAAGATCGGCCAGGATCGGATGCCCATAAACATCCTTGCCCAACGCCAGCGGGATGCGCGCTTTGGTTTTTTGCCATTCTTCGGACTCCAGGAGGTCGCGAATGATGACCTTGGTCTTGACGAGGTTCGGCACTTCGACACCGACGGAGCTCTTGCCGGGCACGGGGGCAAGAATATGAATGCGTTCCGCCTTTAGTGCCGCGGCAATGTTGTTGTTGAGAGCAGAGATCTTTTCGAGTTTAACACCTGGAGCGGGATGCAGTTCGTAACGCGTGATGGTCGGACCTTTGGTAATGTCCCCCAAGGCTACTTCGATGTCGAACTGCTCCAGAGTACTCTGCATTAACCGCGCATTGGCCATCAGCTCTTCCTTCGATTCGGTCGGCCTGAAGGTCAGATCGGGGAACTGAAGAAAATCAAGCGGAGGCAACTGGTAGTTGCCAATCAGTGGCGTGGCCGCGACCGCAATGGGCTTCGGCTTTTTTGACTGACGCCTGGCCCTGGCGCCCGTGTTGTCGGTAATGTTGACCGGTTCTGCCGGTGTGGCCGCGGTGACTGGCTCCAACTTTTCTTCTTCGGACGCCTGTGGTTCTGCCCGTTTGGCATCGGCTGGGCTGCCTCCCAATTCCGGTTTCTGTCCCAATACATCCGCCGTTGTGGCGGCGGCAATTTCTTTGGCTGAAATCACTTCGCCTTCGATGCCTGGTTTTTCGATCTCAGACTCGGTCTCCTTTCCTTTGGCTGGCTTCGCTGGACGCGTTTGCGGGATGCTTAAGTCGCGCACTGTCGGAGCCGGGACTGGCTTTAGATCCGCTCCGAGCCCGGACTTATCGACCTGTTCCTGCAACTTTTTGGCCTGTTTCTCCAGGTCCCGCGCGCGACGGGCCAGCGCCTTCTCTTCCGGAGTCCAATCGGAGTCATCCAGTTCTTTCGGCTCACGCGAAAAGAAACTGCGCAGCCATTCGCCCAGTTTGAAATTGGTCAGGAAGATCAGACTTATCAGGTAAAGCGTGGCAAAGATAATAGTCGCACCGGGGGCTCCGAAATGGCCGAAGAGCAGATCGTTCATCGTCTTGCCAAGCAGGCCACCGGCGCTGGGTGCGTTGAGATTCTGGCGCAAGTTTTCCCAGGCGTGCGAGTAAGTGTCGAAAAAGCCCAGACAGGAGAAAAACAAAACGGCCGCCCAGATCCAGCGGCGTTTCAAGTAGGCGAAAAACTCAAACAGATACCCCAGCCCAAAGACCAGCAACAAAATGGGCAGCACAAACGCCCCGGCGCCGAAGAGAAAGAACAGGCCATTGGCGCCAAAGGCCCCGGCCTTGCCGATCCAGTTGTGCGGTGTCGCGTTGGGGGGATAACGGTTGGCCGCGATATCCAGCCGATCAAAGGAGAGTTGCGCCACCAGCAACAACAAACCGAGCGCCATCAACACGATCCCGATGATGTCGCTGAAGCCGCGCGGCTGGGCGGCAGGTTTCGGTTCCTTCCGAGCCATCGCCGCAGTTTAGAGTTTAGGGGTTCAAGTTCAAAGTTCAAAGTTGTGCCTTCATATCTTTTTCAACCATGGTGAGGATCGCTGCTGACTTTGGTCTTTGAACTTTGGACTCCCGGCTGCTACGTTGCCAATGCCATGGGCAATGCAACTGGCTCCAGGCTAAAGCGACTTTACCAGGCCATTTACGAGTTTCTCACTGAAAAGTGGATTGAAACTCATGAGGAAGCGCAGATTTCCTGGCTGCAGCGGTTCGCCCATTTCTGGCTCTTGGTCTTCAAAAGCTTTTCGCGCAACCGCTGCCCGCTGCGCGCCACGGCCCTGGCTTACACCACACTGCTGGCCTTGGTGCCCTTGCTGGCGGTCAGCTTTGGCATCGCCTCGAGCATGATCAAGGAACGCGGCCCCAATGCCACGCGCGAGATGATCGAGCGCTTCGTCGATACCGCCGTGCCCCAACTCAAGCTGGTGCCGGAGGAGGAAGGCAAGCCGACCGCGCGTGATACGGCCATCACACGCATGGTCGAGTTCATCAACAATACCCAGTCGGGCACGCTCAGCGCCTGGGGCGTGATCGGGCTGATCGCCGTGGGCATCATGCTGCTCAGCACAATCGAAGGGACGTTCAACGATATTTGGGGTGTCACGCGCGGGCGAAGCTGGCTGCGGCGCATCGTCCAGTATTGGACCACCATTTCCCTTGGGCCCCTGGTGCTCGCCTTGATCGTCGCGCACGTGGGCAGCGCCCTTCAAAGGGGGCCGGAACCAGCAGGGGCTCTGGCCGTGGTCTTTCGTTTGTTGCCTTCGTTCATCCTCGTGAGCATCGCTTTCGCCGTTCTTTACAAACTGATGCCCAACACGCAGGTGCATTGGATGGCGGCGTTGGTTGGCGGCGTCATGGGCGGCAGTCTCTGGCTGTTCCTCAACATCCTGAACGCGATCAATCTTTCCCGTGTGGTGGGCATGAGCAAAATCTACGGCGCTGCGTTCGCGCTCGTTCCCATTTTTCTGTTGGGACTTTATTTCTCGTGGTTGATTGTGCTGTTCGGCGCCCAGGTCGCGTACGCGTTTCAGAACCGGCTCGTTTACGTCCAGGAAAAGAAGGCCGAAAGCGTCAGCCAGCGTGGCCGCGAATACGTGGCCTTGCGCGTCATGGCTTATCTGGCCCAGCGTTTTGATCCCGGTGAAAAGCCGCCTACGCAGCTGGAAATCGGCACCGAACTGGGCGTGCCCAGCCGCCTGGTGGGACGTGTGCTTGGCCCGTTGATCGAGGCGCGACTGGCCTTAGAAGTTTGCAGCGACAACGAACCGGCCTATGTGCCGGGGCGTCCGATTGAAACCATCACCTGCCACGATGTGCTGTTCATCATGCGGGCCGGCTTGAGTCAGGAATTGGAGACCCGCGACGATCCATCGCGCGCACTCGTCTGTTCGGAGTTTGAACGCATTGAAGAAGCCGAGCGCAAGGCGGGCCGGGCTGTGACGCTGAAGGATTTGGTGGCTCGCATCCGTACGGTCCCGTCGGCGGAGGAATTTAGACAGGAAGTTGCGGCGCACCGAATGGTTGAACCGTTAAATCGTTGAATCGTTTAAATCGGAGTCATGGATGATTTCTGCCCGATTCAATATTCCATAGTTCAACCGTTCAACGGTTTAATGACTTAACGAACCCATGATCATCGCCGTCCCCAAAGAAATTAAAGAGCAGGAATACCGCGTAGCCCTTCCACCTTCGGCTGCTTATCAACTCATCAAGCGCGGTCACCGCGTGCTTGTCGAAACAGGCGCGGGCGCGGGCGCGGGCTATCCCGATGGCGATTACGAAGCGGCGGGCGCAACGATTCTGAAGGATCACGCCGCGCTGTTCGAGCAAGGTGAACTGCTCATCAAAGTAAAAGAGCCGCAGCCTTCCGAATACGGATTGCTTCGACCCGGACAAATTCTGTTCACCTACCTTCATCTGGCTGCCAGTCGTTCGCTGACCGAGGCGCTGTTGAAAAGCGGTGTGGCGGCTTTGGCCTACGAGACAGTTGAAGTCAATGGACGTCTGCCGCTGCTGGAGCCCATGAGTGAAATCGCAGGACGGATGTCCGTCCTGGTCGGCGGCTATTTCCTGGCCAAACATTTCGGCGGCAGCGGCGTTCTGCTGGGCGGCGTGCCCGGAGTCCTGCCCGGGCGTGTGGTCGTACTGGGCGGGGGAGCCTCAGGTGTCAACGCCGCGCGTATGGCCACGGGCCTGGGCGTGGACGTGACCATTCTGGAAGTGGACGTGGAGCGGATGCGCTTTTTGGATATCACACTGCACACCGCGCACACGTTGTTTTCAAGCGAGGCACACCTGATGGACTTATTGCCCTCCGTGGACTTGCTCATCGGCGCCGTGCTTGTGCCGGGAGCGAAAGCGCCCAAACTGATTCGGCGCGAGATGTTGCGGCGCATGCGCCCCGGAAGCGTGCTGGTGGACATCGCCATCGATCAGGGCGGTTGTGCGGAGACTTCGCGACCAACCACGCATCATGATCCCGTCTTTGTGGAGGAAAACATCACCCATTATTGCGTGGCCAACATGCCGGCCGCCTACGCGCGCACCGCTACTCAGGCCCTGACCAATGTCACCTATCGCTACATCGAATTGCTGGCGGATTGTGGACTCGACGAGGCCTGCTATGCCGCAGGGGCGGGACGCGCGCTCGCGAGTGGCATCAATGTGAGGAACGGTAAGCTGACCTGCAAAGCCGTCGCCAACGCGCATGGGATGCCGTTCGTGCCTCCTTTCTGAAATGCCGACCGTCAGGGCAGCAACAGTCGGTAATAGCGTTGGGCACCGCTTGAGCCATCCTGGATCACAAGGTTGGTCGTCGCCGGTTGAGGCGGAATGTTCGTCAAAGTCAGCCAATCCGTTCCCTGGACTAAATCGCAATACTCCATCACGTAGGGTGGCCGGCTTCAGCGTCGAAGTGAAGCTTCACAAATCCGCCGTTCAGCATAATCCGTCCGACCCGCTATCCAAATAGCTCTGTAACAGGATGGCCGCGGCGGTTTGATCCACTTTCTCTTTGCGTTTGGCGCGACGGGCGCCGGCGGAGATGAGAAACCGATTGGCCTGAGCGGATGTCAATCTTTCGTCCCAGGTCTTGATGGGGATGACGACGGCGTCCTTCAGCACGGCTGCAAATTCCTGCACCTTGAGGGCGGCAGGACCGTAGCTGCCGTCCATGTTGCGCGGCATGCCGATCAGAATCAGCTCCACTTCCTTTTCTTGAATCAAATGTTTCAGGCGCGCAAGAAAACCGGCGAAGGGCTCGGCGGGAATGAATTCCAACGGCTGAGCAATCATCTTCAGTTCGTCGCTGATGGCAACACCGATCCGCCTGGCGCCATGGTCGAGAGCAAGGATGCGCATGTCTAAGCCATTTGTCTCAGCACCTTCGCCGCAGCGTTGACCGTCTTCTCGATATCCCTTTCGCTGTGCGCGGTGGAGAGGAATCCAGCTTCGAATTGGGACGGCGCGAAGTAAATTCCTTCAGCCAGCATGCCGTGAAAGAATTGGGCGAAGCGCCCGCGGTCGCTGCGCAAGGCGTCGTCGAGATTGTGAACGGGCCGGTCGGTGAAGTAGCCGCAAAACATGGAACCGATACGATTGAATTCGACCGGCACTCCGGCCGATCGCGCGACCTTGCGCATCCCGGACTCCAGCCCTGCGCCGAGCACTTCGAGACGCTCATAGGCGTTGGATGACTTTAACTGCTCAAGCGACGCAATCCCTGCGGCCATCGCCAGCGGATTGCCGCTGAGTGTGCCCGCTTGATAAACAGGTCCCAAGGGCGAAAGGCAATCCATGATGTCGGCGCGCCCTCCGAAGGCGCCTACCGGCAAACCGCCCCCGATGATTTTGCCGAAGCAGCTCAGATCGGGCGCAATGCCGAAGCGCTGTTGTGCACCACCCCAACCCAGGCGAAAACCAGTCATCACTTCATCGAAGATAAGAAGTGCTCCGTTCGCCACGGTGATTTCTCGCAGAAACTCCAGATAGCCCGCGTTCGGCAAGTAAAGGCCCGCGTTTCCCGGCACGGGTTCGAGTATGATCCCCGCGATGTTGTTGGCGTTGGCGGCAAAAGCCGATTTCACCGCTTCCACGTCGTTGAACGGGAGAACGACGGTATGCTGCGTGAACGCCGCCGGCACGCCCGCGCTGTCCGGATGGCCGAACGTTAGAGCGCCCGAACCGGCCTTCACCAGCAGCGAATCGACGTGGCCGTGATAGCAGCCTTCGAATTTGATGATCTTGTCGCGCCGGGTAAATCCGCGCGCAAGTCGGATTGCGGACATGGTCGCCTCGGTCCCGGAATTGCACATGCGCACCTTGTGCACGCTGGGCACAGCCGAGCAAATGAGCTGGGCCATGGTGACCTCAAGCGGATTGGGAATGCCGAAGCTTGTCCCATGTTCCGCCGCTTGCTGCACCGCTTGAATAATCTTCGGATGCGCATGGCCGAGGATGCTGGGCCCCCACGTGCAGACATAATCGATGTATTCATTGCCATCGACGTCCCACACACACGCGCCTTTCGCTTTGTTCGCGAAAAAGGGCTGGCCTCCCACAGCCCGAAAGGCGCGCACCGGCGAGTTGACTCCTCCGGGAATATGCTTGAGCGCTTCGGCAAATAACTGTTCGGATCTGACGCGCGAATTCATGGAAACAAAATACCTGGAGGCAGTCCGAACGCACGCGGATTTTGCGTTGACGTTCAACCCTTCAGCAGGAGCGCGCGGCCGTTCGCCTGCGCGAAGATAATGTTCCTCGAACAGTGCGTCTTTTCGCGCCCGGGTCTCTTGGGCTGCCATCACTGGCGCCTTCGAAAAAAAGTCTCCCGCAGCGAACCGCGCTCCGTGCGCACGACGGTGCCCACTTCAATCCTGTTTCGTTCGAACCAGCCGTGCTTCATTTCCAGCACATACTGGATCTTATCCGACTTGGAATAAATGGGCGATTCGTCCAACGGCTTCATGTCATGGATTTCGAGGATGGTTCCTTCGCCGTCGATGTAAGCGCAGGTCAGAGGAATCGGGACGTTCTTCATCCAAAAGCTGCGTTTGTCCTCATCGCGAAATACAAACAGCATCCCTTCCTTCTCCCCTATCTCCTTGCGGAACATCATCCCCGTGATCACTTCAGGAGCCGTCAAAGCCAACTCCGCCTGGATTTCGTGGGGGCCGAGCCAGAGTTTCATGGTTCGCAGTTTCGGTTGCGCCTGGGTGACAGGAAAGGACGGAGCCACATTGGACACCGTGGTTGACGACGCGCTGCCAACGGGCTTTTCACATCCCGCGAACGTGAACATCGCGGCCATCGCAAGCATGTGAACAAATCGTCCACGCAACATGCACCAAAGGTGAAAGAGGCACGGCTGTTTTTCAATCTTTGGTTTCTTGTCTTGCGGGAGAGATTTCCCTGAGGATTTCGCGCATTGAACCCTGAAGCGCCGTGACAAACTTTCGTCGCATAGGCGACAAAAGTTTGCACAGATTTCTTGCGGCAATTTATGGGGAAGCGGGACAGCGCGTTTTTTTGACCAAGACGCCCGTCCTGCCTTTGAACAAATTACGGCTGCGGCGCTTTCTTCACTTTCCCGTTTCCATTACCGAGAAACCGATTCACCGCATTCAAGTAAGCACGCGCGCTGGCTTCGATCACATCCGTGCTGGCTCCCTTGCCGGTGACCAACTCGCCGTCACCGAAGTCCACCTTGAGAGTGACTTCGCCCAGGGCGTCCTTGCCTTGCGATACCGCGCGCAACGCATAATCCATCAAGCGGCCCTGTGTCTTGGTAAGCCGGTCAATTGCCTTCAACGTGGCGTCCACGGGTCCATCACCGATGCCCGCATCCTGCAACGCCTCGCCATTTGCTTCTCTGGCCTGGACCTTTTTTAAGCGCACCGTGGCCGTTGGAACGGTGTGATTGCCGCTGGTCACACTCAAATATTCCAGCGACCATGTCTCCGGCACTTCCGTGATGACCCCCTCCACCAAGGCCGTCAAATCGTCATCATAGACGAATTTCTTCTTGTCGCCGACTTCCTTGAAGCGGGCGAAAATGGCATTGATGTCCGCTTCGTTCATCTGGAAGCCGAGGTGCTTCAAGCGCGCGGTAACCGCCGCTCGCCCGCTGTGTTTGGTCAAGGGCAACTCGGTCATGCCCCAGCCCACTTCACGTGGATCCATGATCTCGTAGGTTTCGCGCTTCTTCAAAATGCCGTCTTGATGGATCCCACTGCCATGGGCAAAGGCGTTTTCACCGACGATGGCCTTGCTGCGTTGCACCACCAGACCGCTCATCCGCGAAACAAGCCGTGATGACTTGACGATCTCGCGGGTATTGACGCCGCACTTCAAACCGCTGAAAAAATCGCCGCGCGTCTTGATCGCCATCACCACTTCTTCCAGCGACGCATTGCCGGCCCGTTCGCCAATACCGTTGACCGTGCATTCCACCTGACGCGCCCCGGCGCGAACGGCTGCGAGGGAATTGGCCACCGCCAGTCCCAAATCGTTATGGCAATGCACGCTGATCACGGCCTTGCCCGCTTTGAATTCAGGCACTTCATCGTGCAAATGCTTGATCAATGAGGCGAACTGGTCCGGCACCGCCCAACCGACGGTGTCGGGAATGTTTACCGTGGTGGCGCCCGTGGCGACGACCGCTTTGCAAACCTGCAAGAGGAAATCCGGTTCAGTGCGAGAACCGTCTTCAGGCGAAAACTCCACGTCATCGACAAAGGTCCTGGCGCGCCTGACGCCTTCGACGGCGAGGCGAAGAATCTCATGCTGCGCTTTGCCAAGTTTGAATTCGCGATGGAGCTTGGAGGTCGCGAGGAAGACATGGATGCGCGCTTTCTTTCCGGCCGGTTTTACCGCTTCGCCGGCGGCGTCGATGTCCTTTGGCACGCAGCGAGCGAGTCCGGCGATGATCGGGCCTTTAATCTCCCGGGCAATCATCTGCACGGACTGGAAATCACCCTGGCTGGTGATCGGGAAACCGGCTTCGATGATATCCACCTTCAGCCGGGCAAGCTGCCGGGCCACTTCCAATTTTTCGCGCAAGTTCATCGACGCGCCAGGACATTGCTCGCCATCGCGAAGCGTCGTATCGAAGATAAGGATTCGATTGTCTTTCATAGGTCTTGTTTGGTTGTGGCGGCGCGGCTTTCGTCGGAAAACAAAAACCCCACCGCCGGGTTCGGCAGTGGGGTTTGGAAATGCTTTCGATCTCGTCAACACCCAACTGCCGCCCTGCACAGCAGCAGAGCGTTCAGCGACAGCAGCAGTCGGATGTTCAAATTGCCAATCACAAGACGGAGCATAGCGGGGAGGCGGGGCGGCAGTCAATTCGAATTTTGACGCTTTTGAAAACGCTTGCCTCCGTAGGCAGACTCTTCAATAACTCCGGCGCGTTCATGAGCCGAAAGCGGAAAATCCAGGGCGGAGTGTTGGGTCTGATCGGTTTTCTGCTCTCCCCGCTCTCGTGGTGGAACGATGCATTCATAAACCTGCCGCTGGCCATCGGCTTCGGCTGGCTGGTGGCCCTGGTCTACCGACCAGCCTTTGAAGCAGCAGCCATCGTCGGTTATTGGCTCACCAACGTGCTGGGCTTTGTCCTCATGCACAAGGGTGCGCAAAAGCTGCTGCGCGACGGGGAGCCGAAGCCCTACTCCATGCGCGCTTTCGGTAAGGATCTGGCGGTTTCGCTGCTCTACACGGTGCTCATCGTAGGGCTGCTCAGGCTCAAAGTCCTCCAACCACTTACCAGCTATTTCACCACTAAATGAAATCTGTGATGGCTTGTCAGGACTATTCTTAGGGGCCTGTTGCCCAGACCGACCGGAGTGCGCCCGGCCTCGGGCGCAGCAGTGTTCATCAGCCTAAACGCTCGGTTATTCATCAGTGCGTCACCCGCTTTTCACATCTCTGCGCCGAGGACGGGCGCACTCCGGGTTTGGGCAACACGCCCTTAGCAGGCGGCACCAAACCCTCCCGTCTCCTCAACTGCATCTGCAAACACGCCACCGGAGTTAACAGTTTCAATGTTGGCAAGGGCGGGTTAATTTGAAGGCGATTGCTTTATGGGTGTATTGTTCGGTTCATCGCGACGCCTGGCCACGATACTTGTCGTCGGTTTGGGGTTCTTCCTTTCCGCGTGCCTAAGCTCATTACGCGCGGCTGACCTGATCCCCGTGCCAGCCCTTGGCTTGCGCATCACGCGCGGCTTTCGCGTTTCACTCTTCGCCGATGCGGATCTGGCCAACGACATTTATGCCATGACACTGGACGACCGCGGCAACGTGATCGTGACCAGCCAGGGCTACATCCGCGCCTTGCTGGATATCAATGGCGATGGCCGCGCTGACAGGACCGAAGACTTTGGTTCGACGCAAACTGGCGGTATGGGAATGTGCTTTGATGGCCCCGACCTCTTTTTTACGGGCGATGGGGCCTTTTCCGTTTACATGGACCGAAATGATGACGGCGTGGCCGATGGCGCACCTCAAAGAATCTTGCCGCTGGATTTCCTCGAACATGGCGGCCATGCCATGCGCAAAGGACCCGACGGCTGGTGGTATCTCATCGCCGGCAATGAAACTCATTTCACGAATGACCACATCACCCTGCGGAGTTCGCCGGTTCGCCAGGTCGAAGCCGGCGCGCTCTTGCGCATTTCGCCGGATGGACAGAATTCCGAGGTAGTTGCTCACGGTTTTCGCAATCCCTACGACTTCGATTTCAATTGGCTGGGCGACCTCTTTACCTGCGATAGCGATGTGGAGGCCGATTTTTTTCTGCCGTGGTATCTGCCCACGCGCGCTTATCATATCGCGCACGGCGGTCATCATGGCTGGCGGCTGGAAGGCTGGAAACGGAGCTGGCCGCGTCCCGACTATTCGGTGGACACCGTGAGCATCCTGGCGCGAATGGGTCGCGGTTCGCCTACGGGCGTCACTTCGTATCGTCATTTCCAATTCCCGCCTTACTACCGGGACGGCCTCTTCGCGTGCGACTGGACTTTTGGACGAATTTATTTTCTGCCTGTGGATGAGGATGGCGCCAGCTATTCGGCAACACCGGAAGTTTTTCTGGAACCGATGGGGACGCATGGCTTCGCGCCGACAGATATTGTCGTCACGCCCGATGGCGCACTGCTGGTTTCCATTGGCGGACGCAATACGCGCGGCGCGGTCTATCGTATCGAGTTTCCGAGCGGTATGGCGGCTTCTGATTACATGACGAATTGGCTGGTGAATGTCACCGCGGCAGTGAATGGCGTTCTGAATTTTCCCCAACCTTTGGAAGCCTGGGCGCGCGCGCTGTGGATGCCCGCCGCGAGGAATTTGGGGCCGGTGCCTTTTGTCAACGCGCTGGCCGATAACCGCATCATCCCTGCAATGCGGGTTCGCGCCGTGGAGATTTTGACAGAGATGCACGGAGGCCTCCCACCCGAAGCCGCCGCTGCGGGCGCGCGAACAAGCTCATCCGCGGTGCGCGCGCGTGTGGCCTGGTCGCTCGGACGCGTGCCCAGCGAAAATTTTCGTCCCATCCTTTCGGCGCTGGCACGCGATCCGGATCCGCTGGTGCGCCGCTGCGCCCTGGAATCACTGGCGGATCGCGTCAATGACCTCGACAACGCGACCATCCAACAGGCGCTGGCCGCGAATCTCGCCCATCCGGACAAGCGCATCCGGCAGTGCGCCGCCCGATTGGCGGTGGGCCTGCCCGAGAGTGCGTGGAACGCGCTGTGGACCCAACTGGCGCGCGGCAACATTCAGGCGCGTCTGACGGCCACGATGGCCTTGCTTTGGCGCAGTTCACCTGCAGCCATCAACGTGGTTGCCATCGACTCCGCGTTGGCGATTCTAGGGCAAACCAGAGTTCCCGATCAACGATTGCAGGCCATCCGGCTCATCATGCTCGGATTGGGGGACTATCATTTGTACCATCCGTCCGTCGAAGTTTATACGGGCTACGAACCGGCGCTCTCGGTGCGGGAGAACGAGCCATTGGCGACAAAGATTCAAAAGGCCGTAGCCGATATTTTTCCTTCGCGCGATCCGTTCGTTGATTTCGAGGCCGCGCGCCTTCTCGCCATGGTTGAAGCGACGGACCCGTCGCTGCCCGGAAAGATAATTCCGCTTTTTACCGAGAGGAGCGCCCCCGGCGCCGACTTCCATTATCTCACCGTCCTTTCGCATCTCTCCGCGCCGATTCCGACCAACGCCATTCCGCGGATCGCGCAAGCCATTCTTTCATTGGATCGGAAACTGGAGGGGACCGAACCACGCAACAAACAAAACTGGACGCCGCGAATGTCGGAAGTCGTTTACAACCTGATTCGGCACGAGCCGAAAATCGCGGGCGCGGTGCTGGCTCATCCGAATGTGGCAACGCCCGGACACCTTTATTTGGTGCCGCTGCTGGGCGGAGAGCGATACCTTCCTGCAGCCCGGCTTTATCTGGAGGCGGCGCGCAGGAACCCTGGCTGGACGTGGTCGGCGCCGCTGGTCGAGTTGATTTCCGCTCTGCCGCTCGAAGAGGTGCGTCCCGTGCTCCGCCAGCAGTGGAGCAATGCAGCGTTGCGCGATGATCTGGTGCTCAAACTGGCGCAAAAGCCGGAAGCGGTGGACCGGGAAAAATTCATCATCGGTCTCGGCTCGCTCGACTCTCAGGTCGCAAGGGCCAGCATCAACGCTCTGCTGAAATTGCCGCGCGACGAGTCCGGGAAAGTTCTGCTGCCAGCCATGCGCCTGTTGCGCCGGCTCATGAATGAACCGAACGAGCAAACCAACCGTGCTCAAGTGGTCGCTCTGCTCAACCGTGAGGGCGCGCAGTCTTTCAAAATTCAGGAACAAGGCAACGATCCCGACAATTTGAAGCGTGTTTATCAGCCTGTCTTCGATTGGTTCAACCAGAAGCATCCACTCCTGGCCAAGCAAGTGGACGAGAACCTGGAAAATCCGGCCTCGTGGAACCTTTTGCTCAAAACGGTGCAGTGGGAGCAAGGCTATGCCCCGCGCGGCGAACTCATCTTTCAAGAACGGGCCTGCCAGACGTGTCACGCTGGCAACACTCCGCTGGGCCCGGATTTGAGCGGCGTGGCCTACCGTTTCTCTCCCATCGATTTGTTTCAAGCGATTGTCTTTCCCAGTCGCGATGTGGCGCCGGCGTATCGCACCACCACGTTCCAAACTCGCGATGGACAGACCCACACCGGCCTGGTGGTCTTTGAATCCGCCGATGGTGTCATCCTTCAAGCCGGGGCTGCGACGACCGTACGGCTCGCCGACAGCGAGATTGTTTCACGCAAACCCAGCCCGCTTTCCCTTATGCCCAACGGGCTGCTGGGTGGACTTAACCCGCACGGGCTGGCTGATCTCTATGCCTATTTGAAAACGATTCGTCCGGCGGGACGGTGAGCGGTGATCGGAGGCAAACGGAAAGGCTTACCTTTCCCGCATTCGGTAGAAGAAATAGATGGGCGTGCCGAGCAGGACCAGAAACAAGCCGAAAGCGCAATTCAACAACGCCGGTTTACCCGCTGCCGCTGCCGCCCGGTAACTCGCGAAGTCGTTGTAGATGGTGAAGACAAGATAGAGCGTGGCGAAAAGGATGAAGAGCCACGGCACGATCGGATAGCCAGGAACCTTGTAGGGACGCGGCGTGGCCGGCTCTTTGCGGCGCAGCACAAAGATGCCGTAGGCGCTGGCGGCATAGAAAATCCAGCTCACAAAAATCAACGTGTCGGTGAGCATATCGAACGTGCCGCTGAAAAGGAGCAACACCGTCCAGATACCTTGCACCACCAGCGAAGCACCCGGCGTGTGAAAGCGTGGATGCACGCGGGCAAGGAACCGGGGGAAAACGTTCCGGCGCGCCATGGCAAAATAGACGCGAGCGGTGGCGAGAATGGTCGCGTTCGCTGCGCCCAATGTCGAAATCATGACCGCCGCTGCGATCCATCGGCCGCCGCCCGCAAAACATTTTTCGGCTACGTCGGCAGCGACCAATTTGGTCCTGGCCATCTCGTCGATGGGAAGCACGTACACATAGGCCAGAGTCATCAGCATATAAATCGCAGTGACGAACAGCATGCCGAGAAGCAATCCGCGCGGGAGGTTGCGCTGCGGTTCCTTCATTTCGCCGGCGACGTAGGTGAGTTTGTTCCAGCCGTCGTAAGCCCAAAACGCGCCCTGCATCGCGGCGACGATGGCGGCGATAAGGGCGAGACCTTGAGGTCGAATCCACGGACTGTCCGCGGTGAGGTTTGTCAGATGGCCGACGTTGGGAAGAAGGAAGGCGGCCAGCGCCAGCAACAGCATGGCCGTCACCTTCGCCACGGTGAAGATGTTTTGCACGGCGCCGCCGAACCTGACACCGATGTAATTCACGGCCGTCAGCAAACACACCAACAGGGCCGCCAGACTCTTCTCGCCGAATTCCCGGAACGGCATGACGTCGCCGATGAAGGGCAGGTGAATTCTCAATGCTGCCAGAGGAGATGGCAGTTCCGGCAGAGCGAAAAACTGGCCTGCACATTCCGCAAAGACATACGAGACGGCCGCAATCGAACCGGTCTGGATGACCGCAAAAACGGACCAGCCGTAGAGATAGGCGATGAACGGTCCATACATCCGCTCGTAATAGATGTATTGCCCTCCGGTTTCAGGAATCATCGCGGCGACCTCCGCATTGGTCAGCGTGCCGAAGAGCGTAATGATTCCGGCCAGCAGCCAAACGCCCAGCAACAGCTCCGGCGAACCGACTTGTGCCGCCATGATGCCCGGCTTGCGAAAAATGCCGGAACCGATCACGCCGCCGATCACGATCATCGTGATGGTGAACAAACCCAGCGTCGGGAGAAGGCCCGTATCGGCGCGGTGCTGCTCAGTTGTCTGGTTGAGGGTGTTTATAGTTCAATGCATTCGTTTGGCGCGGGCAAGGCTGTCCAACCTTATGTCATACCCGCAGGCCGAAGGCCTGAACCCTTGTAGCCGCGGGCAACGCCTTCGGAACGTTACCTCAAGACAGCCATCAGATTCCATTTGCAATTTGCCAGGACGCCATCGTAATTCCTGCTGCGCATGACGTTTCTGCCTATCGTTGGCCGTGAACTGCGCGTAGCCGCACGGCGCAGCGGCACTTATTGGTTTCGCATCGGAGTGGCTTTGGTTGGTTTGGCCATTGGCGGCTTCGTTATGCTGCTGCCTTTTGTGGGCAACGTGCCGCAGCGGCTCGGGATTGTCCTCTTCGTCTGTTTGTCCATCGTGACGTTCATCTATTCGTTGCTCATCAGCATTCTCACCACAGCCGATTGTCTGAGCGAAGAAAAGCGCGACGGAACGCTCGGCCTGCTCTTTCTCACCGATCTGAAAGGATACGACATTGTGCTGGGCAAGCTGGCCGCGAGCTCGCTTAACGCCCTTTATGGGATGCTGGCCATCTTTCCGGTCATGGCGATACCGCTGCTGCTCGGTGGCGTGACCGGAGCTGAATTCTGGCGGGTGGTGCTGGTTTCGATCAACAATCTCTTTTTCTCGCTGGCTGTGGGGATGTTCTGTTCGGCCGTCTGCCGCGACGAACGCAAGGCCATGGTGTTGACCTTCTTCATCGTCCTGGTCCTGACGGTTGGGTTCCCGATCCTGGGAGCCTTGTGGATGGATTGGAAAAACATGCGAACGCCTCCTCCATTCTTTTTTATTCCCAGTCCCGGCTACCCCTCGGTTATCGCTTTTGACGAGACCTTCAAGAGCGCGAAGGGTTTCAATTTCTTTTATCCGTCGCTCCTTTGCATCCATGTGATGGGCTGGGCGCTGTTGATCATCTCCTGCTTCATCGTGCCGCGGACCTGGCAGGATAAGGCTGAGAGCTCCGGGGACCGCGGCTGGCGCGGGCGTTGGCGGCAGTGGAAATACCGGGCGCCGGAACAACGACTGGCCGCCCGGCGCCGGATGCTGACCTTGAATGCTTTTTATTGGCTGGCGGGACGGGACCGGATGAAAACCGTGCTGGTGTGGGTTTTCCTGGGGGCCGTCGGACTTCTCTGGGCATGGGGGCTGTGGAAACATCCGCACGATTGGAAAGATGAATGGGCTTACTTTTGGACCGGTCTGCTTGTGCAAGGGGTCCTCAAATGCTGGCTGGGATCCGAAGCGTGTCGCCGCTTCGGGTCCGACCGGAAGAGCGGCGCCCTGGAGCTGCTGCTTTCCACGCCCCTGTCGGTGAAGGAGATTATTCACGGACAACTGATGGCCCTGTGGAAGCAATTCGCTGCGCCGGTAGCGGTGGTGTTGATCGCGGATTTTCTGTTCCTGATGTCCAAGCGCAACAATACCGTCTGGGCCTGGATGTGTGTGGCGAGCATGATCATTTTTATCGTCGATCTGATCGCGTTGAGCTGGCTGGGCATGTGGACGGGCTTGCGCGGCCGGCACGCCAATCGGGCTGCGGCCGGCGCTTTGGCTCGCGTGCTCACGCTGCCCTGGGTACTCTGGGCGATCCTCCTGCTCGTGTTCACTCTCAGCGACGCCTTTGGCCGCATCAGAACAAAACTCGGCGCAGGCTGGGAAGACAGACTCCCTCTAATCTCATGGTTCGTCATTGGCTTGACGATCGCCGCTTTCTTTGGTTTGCGGGCACGGCGCAACCTGCTCACTCAATTTCGTGAAGTCGCCACGCAACGTTTTGAAACACGCCCTTCCCGATGGCGGCGGAAAGAAGGAGAAAGTCCAACCTCCAAGGTCCAAAGTCCAAAGTCACCGCAACCGCAGCTTGGATGACTTTAGAGTGATTGCCAAAATAACTCCGACCAAACCGAGAGCCAAGGCTGCTGCGCCTCACAGAGGCGCGCTCCGGGAGCGCGGGTCTGCGACCCGCAGCATGTCCAACGGGTTGCCAATCGGAAATGAATTCTGGCAAGTGCTCTAGTGTTCTGTTTGTGAAGTTATCTACAGAAATCTCAGCCGTGTGCTGCTCTGAATCACCAGATTTGCGAGAGCATCCGTGCGCCAACTTATGAATAGAACTCAGCAAACAGGACACTAGACGTTGGCCTTTGGGCTTCTCCAGACCATGACCTTCCTTCCTATCGTGGAGCGGGAACTGCGGGTTCGGGCGCGGCAGAAAAGCACTTACCGGTTTCGCATGGGAGGGGCAGCCGTGGCCATTGTGATCGTCGTCGTGTTCATGCTCGTCGTCGGCACGTTGGCCGTGTCGCCGGACAAATTCGGCGCCATCATCTTCAATACCCTGGCCTGGATGGCGTTTGCGTATTGTTTGCTCGAAGGCGCTCGCAACACCGCCGATTGTCTGAGCGAGGAGAAGCGGGCCGGCACGCTTGGTTTGCTGTTTCTCACCGATCTCAAGGGCTATGACGTCGTCCTGGGCAAGCTCATGGCCACGTCGCTCAACAGCTTCTACGGCCTGCTCGCCATTTTTCCGCCGCTCGCTCTTCCCATCCTGCTGGGTGGGATAACCGCGGGTGAGTTCTGGCGGCTGGCGCTGGTATTGATGAACACACTTTTCTTCTCGCTCACGGCGGGTCTGCTTGTCTCTGCCGCCAGCCGCAGTGAACGCAAGGCGTGGGTCGCCACACTAAGCATTATTCTCTTCTTCGCCGTCGTGCCGCCAGCGCTTCGATGGTTGCCATTTCTTAGCGCCTCGCCGGTCGGGATGGCCAGCCCGAGCACGACGTTTTTCTCGCTCTATGATGCGGCCTACGCAACGAATCCCGGACGCTATTGGCAGACACTCTGTGGAGTTCACCTGTTGAGTTGGTTGTTCCTGATTTCAGCCAGTCTCGTTTTGCCCCGGGCGTGGCAGGACCGGCCAATCTCCTCCCGAAGACCGTCTTTCCGCCAAGTGCCGTTTGTTCGAACCGACAACGCGCTTTTCCAACGAGAACGCCGCCGTCGGTTGCTCGATAGTAATCCCGTGCTTTGGATGGCGGAGTTTGCGGCAGGGCGACCGCTCTATTTGTGGATCGTAATCGTAGCGGCCTGCTTTGCTGCACTCCTCGCTTGGCTGATAGACCCGGGCTCCCTGCCCATCGCCGCGGGCCTTTTGATCGGCGCGTTAGCGCTTCATTTTGTGCTGGCCATCTGGGCGGCCTGGCAAGTGTGTTACCTGGTAAGTGAGGCTCGGGATTCTGGAACTTTCGAGTTGCTTCTCATGACCCCACTGACAGACAGAGAGATTATCCAGGGACATTTCCTGGCGCTGCAACGATTCTTCACGTTGCCGATCTTCATGTTGCTTTGTGTCGAAGCCAGCCTTCTTGGGTTGCATCTGTATACCGTGCATGGTAGTGGCGGCTCTTTTGTGCTGAGCGGCATTCTCACAGTCGCCGCCATGGTGATGCTGGTTCTCGATCTATGCGCCGTCGGCTGGTTTGGCATGTGGATGGCGCTGCGTTCCAGGAAGCCAAGCCAGGCCTTCACCAAAACAGTTCTTTACGTTTTGATTCTGCCCCAGCTTTCCGCATTGTGCTGCTGGCTGTTTTGGCCCATCTTCGCCATTGTAAAAGACCTGATCTTCATCAATTACGCCCAGGACCAGTTGCGGCGTCAGTTTCGCAGGATCGTAATGGAACGTTTCGCATCCGGTGCGGACGGTGGGCCCTGGCCAAGCGAGTCGGGAAAGAGCCAGCCTCAATTGCCATCCGTGATCGACCGCTGAGTTACGACAGATCCACGCCGGGCAGATCTGTCAACGTCAACGAGCATCGCGCAGGCTCGGAACCCTGCGTTCCGATTGGAAATCTGCTTGAACTCCCTGAGCGACTGGACGAGGCACGTTGACGATCAGGCGAGCGCCGCGTTTGTAGGTGAAATAGGAGTAAACCCAGTTCAGGAAAACGATGACCCGGTTGCGGAGGCCAACCAGAAATATCAAGTGCACAAACAACCACGCCAGCCATGCGATGAAGCCTTGCAGTTTAACGGGGCCGGTCACCGCCACAGCTGCAGAACGTCCAACGGTGGCCATCGTGCCTTTGTCCCAATACTTGAAGGCTGGTCTTGGCGAATGGCCGGGACCCAAAGCCAGTTCATCTTCAATGATGCGCGCCACGTGCCTGGCCATTTGCATGGCCGCTGGCGAAACGCCGGGCACAGGCTTGCCGTTCTTCTGTAATACCAGCGCCATGTCGCCGACAGCAAAGACTTCGGGGTGGTTTGGCAGGCTCAGGTCCGAATTGACGATGACGCGCCCGGCTCGATCCAGGGGCAAGCCGAGTTTCCCGGTCAGCGGCGTCGCCGAGACTCCGGCCGCCCAAAGGATGTTTTCTGCCATCAGGATGTCGCCGCTCTCCAGTTCGACTCGCCCTTTGCTGATGGATTTTACGCGGCAGGAAGTGCGGACTTCCACGCCCAGGTTTTGGAGTTGATGCAAGGCGCTTTCCTGCAAATCGTGTGGCAGGAAGGACAGAAGGGTTGGCGACCCTTCGATCAGGATGATTCGCGCGCTGCCGGGGTCAATGTGGTCGAACTCGCGTTTCAAAACGTGCCGCGTCAGTTCTGCGCAAGCCCCGGCCAGTTCAACCCCGGTGGGACCGCCACCAACGATAACAATGGTCATCAGACGCGACTGTGCGAGTGGGTTGGTTTCACATTCCGCCTTTTCGAAAGCCAGCAGAATGCCGTTTCGGATGTGCAAGGCGTCATCAAGTGTCTTGAGGCCGGGCGCAAATTGCTCCCATTCCGGGTGACCGAAGTAACTCGTCACCCCGCCGAGCGCCAGCACCAGGTAATCATAGCTCAAAACGCTTTTCTCCAGCACGACTCGCTTGCCGGTCAGATCGAAATCCTTCACCTCGTCGAGCAACACAGTGAGATTGGGTTTGTCAGCCAGGATGGAACGAATGGGTTGAGCAATGTCCGGCGCCGATAGTCCAGCCGTGGCTACCTGGTAAAGTAATGGCTGGAAAAGGTGGTGATTGGTGCGGTCCACGACCGTGATGCACGCAGCAGGCTGGTGAAAGTGTTTGCAAAAAGTCAGGCCTCCAAATCCCGCGCCGAGCACAACCACGTGAGGCTTTCCCTTCTCCACCATGCCGACACTGTTTGCAGAGTGTCATTACGCCGTCAAGGCAGGATGGGTTTCCACGCGAACAGCGGGCGCTCTTGGAGGGCGTGTTGCCCAAATCATCTCAGGGGGGCGAGCGTCCTCGCGAGCCATGCTGATCCAAATCACGGGCAAAACAGGGCTCGTCAGGAGCCTCGCCCTCCCCGAACATCGCAGCCGCCATTTGGGCAACACGTCCTCAAGAGCGCCCCGAACACCGGGCGCTCTACTTTTACTTCATTGCTGAAATGGTATCAGGCTGGTCCTTTGTAGGTTCGTGCGGACGAGACGTCCGCGCTCCCAATGAATCGTTACGGATTAAGATTAAGATGACGAGTCGCGGCTTCAGGCGCCGAACACTTTGTCGTAGATCGCGCGTATGCCGCGGCGCCATGCGGCAATCGTGTTGCGGAAAGCTTCCGGTGTGGCAAAGCCACAACGAACCGATACGCGATAGAATGGGGCTTCCTCCGCGGGCAAGACTGTTTCTCCTTCAAAACTCCAGCGGCGCAAAATGCCTTCGACGCGCCGGAGCTGGCGGTAATTCTCGATCAGTTTGCTGGCATCGCCGCCTTTCAAGAGCCTGGCTTCGTGCGCGCGTTGCAAGGCCTGAAGGCTGTTGGGCTCCTGCCAACCATGCGCGAGGCAAAACGTTTGCGCAATGAACTCGGCATCCATCAATCCGCCCGCTCCGGTTTTGATGGCCAGCGCGTCCTGGCCGGCAGGCGTCCGTTCTTTTTCGATGCGGCGACGCATGTGCGCAATTTGCTCCTTCCAATTTGGAGTGTAGGCCGCGAGGCCGGCGCGCGAGATGCGAGCTGCTCCTTGACGGCGGGGCGAAGGGGTTGCCGACTCGCCTCCGCGGGCATGAACCACAAAACCGGCGGATGCATTTCTGGAAGTGAAGTCGGTAAGCGCACGGGCCAGTTCCTGAAATTGCTCGCCGAGCCTTTGGTCACCGGCAACGGGCCGGCTCCGTGAGAGGGACTGAATCTCCCACAGTTGCGCGCGCCGCCGATAGTAGTCTTCGTAGGCATCCAGCGTGTTTACGAGCAGCCCCTTTTCACCATCGGGCCGAAGCCGTGGATCGGTCGCGAACGCCACGCCCAATTCCGTTGGACTCGACAGCAGGTCCATCGTATCGATGGCCAGGCGCTGCAGGCCAGGCAGGTTTTTCGTTCTGGGATCAGCGACAAAAATAATGTCCAGATCGGAGCCATAATTGAGTTCCCGCCCGCCCAGTTTGCCAAGTCCAATGATGACCAGCGGCGGCTTCTTCAATTTATGTTTTCGCAGCACGACCTCCAACGCATATTGCAGACACGCGTCTGCCAGGGCGGAAAGCTCAGCCAGATTCTGTTCGAAGTCGGCCAGACCAAGAATGTCGCGCAGGCCGATGCGCATCAGTTCCGCTTGATGATACCGGCGAATCCATAGCCGCTGGTCCTCATCGCTGCGGCCATGACGCAGGTCCTGCAACGTTTCCTCAGCGGCCTTGCGTCGCCGGAGCCGTCCGCTCAACACCAGTTCATCCACCAGGTCCGGGGTGCGGATCGCCTTCTCCGCCAAAAACTCGGAGCGATCGAAGAGCAACAGGAGCAATTCGAAAAGGGAAGGATTACTGGCCCAGGTTTCGAATAACATCGCTCGCGTCCCATAGGCCGTGAGGAAGCTGTCCAGGCGCGTCACCACCCGATCGGGATCGGAGAGGATATGCGGTTGCCGCGTGACGACCGATGGCGGCCTCCTGGCGACAGTTGACGCCTGCTTGACGAAAGATAGCGGCCCCTTGACGACGGGTGATTGGGGATTGGCGATCGACGATTGGCTATTCGCCAGCTGAGCCAGACGCTCCGGTTTCGGACACAGCGCAAGGAACCTGGGCAGGAGCTGCCAGGCCAGTTCCACCGTGCGCGGGGAAACGTGAACGTAACCCGGACCATGAGCGAATTCGTTCAGCAGCCGGAAGGATTTGTTCACGTCCTTAAAGCCGTGTTCCTCCAGAATCTGCTTCCATTGGGCTTCAGCCCTTTCGAACTCGCGCGGAAAATCCTCTTCCCGCTTCGGAATTTCCGGTTTTAGAAACTTGTCATAAACGGAGCGGACATTGCGCGTGTGCTTCCGCAACGCGGCTTCAAACTTTTTCACCGAGGGAAAGCCCATCAGCGCGGCGAGCCGTTCACGCGTCTTGTGGCCGGCGGGAATCGTATGGGTCTGCAAATTTTGCTCCATCTGCAGCCGATGCTCCACATCGCGCAAAAAACAATACGCTGCCGAAAGCGCACGCGCTTCCTGCGCGGCAAGCAAGTGGTATTGCACCAGCTTTTCCAGCGCCGGCAGCGTCTGGGCTCCCTGCAAAAAGGGAACGCGACCCGCATGGAGCAATTGCAACGTCTGGACGACAAATTCAATTTCGCGGATGCCACCCCGGCCGAGCTTGACGTTGCGGTCAATTTCACCGGCCTTGACCACCTCCGTCTCCATGCGCTCCTTCATGGCCGCCATTTCACGCAGAACACCTTCGCTCAGCGATCGGGGATAGCGGAAGGGTTGAATCATCTCCAGGAATTCCGCCGCCAAGGCGGCGTCGCCAGCCACGTGGCGCGCTTTGATCAACATCATCCGCTCCCAGGTCTGGCCCCATTGCGCATAATAATTCTCATAACTGCTCAGCGAGCGCACCAGCGGCCCCGTGTCACCTTCCGGGCGCAAGCGCAGATCCATTCGGTAGAACGCGCCTTCAGCAGTCGCGCGCGTGACCTCGCCGACGAAAGCCTCCGCGAGCCGTTTGAAATAGAAATGACTTGTCATGGCCCGCTCAACCGACACACCTCGGCGAGGCGGCTCCTTGAAAGCATGCCCCTCTTCTGAGTAGACAAAGACGATGTCCACGTCCGAACTGTAATTGAGTTCCTGGCCGCCGAGCTTGCCCAGGCCGAGCACGGCAAATTCTGTTGGTTGCCACCTCCCGCTCGGATCCTGATGATAGGGTTGGCCGAAACGCTCGCGGAGTTGGGCGCGACAAATCTCCAGCACGCTGCTCAGACACACGTCCGCCAGATCGGAAAGCTCGCGTGTGATTTCCGTTGTATTGGCGAGCCGGGCCAGATCTCGCGCCGCAATGCGCAGCATGTCACGCTGCTTCCATGCGCGCAGCCGGCTGAGAGCAGTCGCGAAATCGCGGGTCTCCAACAGCGGCTTGAGCCAGGAGTTGACTTCGCGCCGAAAGCCCTGCTCGCGCCGCGGATGCTTGAGCAGTTCGACGTCGAGCACGGTATCGAGCCAGTGGGTGTTGGCGTTCAGCAAGTCACTCATGGCCTGTGAACCGCTCCACAAGGCGGCAAGCACACGGGCCTGCTCCGGAGTGATGTCGGTCAGCTTTGACCGCCCTGCGCCAGCCTGCAGCTCACGCAGATAGTAACTGGCGCGATGAGGATCAGCCGCAGTTTGGAGCGCGGCCTGCCAAATCGTATTTTGCCTTGAGCGCTGAGCCATACGACCCCCAACTTTCGATGAATTCTGATCAGGTTCAACCAAAAGCTGACCGTGGGAGCGCGGACGTCTCGTCCGCACGAACCTACAAATGACCACCTGATACCCTGCGGCTTAGCTTAGGCCTTTTCCGTCGCCTCTTTCTGCACTTTCTCCACAAAGTCAATGGCCTTGCGGGCAATTGCCCTCCAATTCAACTCCATGCGGACGCGCTCCGCGGCAGGGGCAGTCAACGCACGGCGTTTTTCCAGAGGCTCATCGAGCCAGCTCAGAATTTTCGCGCCGAAACTCGGGCCGTTAAATTCCGAAAATCGCACCAGCGGCTCCTTCCCAAAATAACGGCGTGCGCTGTCCAGAGGCGTGCTCACCACGGGCAGGCCCATGGCGACATACTCGACAATCTTGGCCACGAAGGCGCAGTGCACACCGCGCGATTCTTCGTAAGGCACAATCCCGACCGAGGCGCGCGCAAGATGGGTAGCAACGTCGGCATATGGCACGAAGCCGGTGCATTCGACTCGAACGGCTGGTGAGGTTTTTCGCACCTGCTCCACGAACTGGAGGAGCGCCGACGTGCGTTGTCCGACAAATCGAAAGGTGGCGGCAGGTTTCTGCTGACTGACATGGGCGATGGCTTCCCGGGCAATCGGCCCCAGGTGATGTTGGTCGAATGAGCCGTGCATCACGATCATGGGCGCGGTCTCGTTTGTCGGCAGTTCGCGCGCGTCCGGCGGTCGAAAGAGGTCCGCATCGTAGCCGTAGTAAATCGGGCACAGCCTTGTCCTTGGGTAACAAGCGTCTGCAAAATAGTCGGCGAGCGTGTCGGAGACGGTCATCACGCCATCGGCCTGGTAGCGGGAAGGCAAGGACAGCTCGAAGTTCATGATCCGTCGCAGCGCGATCTTGGGCATGACATACGAGGGCCATGTCTCCATAAACCCGGACAGGTAATCCAGAAAATTCATCACTACTGGAATGTTGAGTCTTCGGCGCAGCCGCCCCGCCGCCACGGCCGATATGGTGTGCTGCGAGATCAGAAGATCGAACTTGATGCTCTGTGCCACAGCGTTGACCATCCGTTCCAGGAAAAATGGATAGAGGAGATATTTGAAATTCCTGCCCGCAGTATAGCGGCCCATCTTCCAGGTTTTGAATTCATGGAACTGCACCGCGCATTGACGTTGCGCCGCGGCAACGTCGGCCAGTTTCGGGCAAAAAACATGCATCTCGTGCCCACGCCGCTCCAACTCCTGCGCCAGGTAGATTGCTTCGGCTGAGCCGCCACCGGAGGGAGGATAAAACGGTTCGTGAGTTAAAAAGGCGACGCGCATCGGTCAGTCAGTCTTCAGCCACACGCAGGTTCGTCCGTCGCCGGGAAGATGCTCGAGGGCGCAGCCACAAGGCAAAGGAAAAGTCTGGCCGCTCGCGAAACCCGAAACTTGGAACGCTATGGAACGCTCCGCCGGCGGGGATTCTCTTTGACAAAGGTCCCGACCATTCCTAGGTTCGCACCACTCTGCACGGGGTCGTAGCTCAGTTGGTAGAGCGCCTGAATGGCATTCAGGAGGTCAGGGGTTCGAATCCCCTCGGCTCCACCAGTTTGAAGATCATGGAACAACATCGCGTGTCCTGCGCACGGCGAGTATGGTTTCCCAGCCAATAAATCCAAAGAGGGGAGCGGCCCTATTCCGTTGCATCCGTACCCTGAGGCAATCCTCTCTTACGAGGGTGGAAGGGTCGTGTATCGATAAAAGCAGAAAGGCCGGGTTTTACCCCGGCCTTTTCACACAAATGCAATGAGAACAAACACTTGCAACTACCAACCGCTACACGATGCCGCGCCGCAGACATACGCGCGCCAGTCACACACAAATGACCGGCTACTGCATTTTTGCACCGTTAACATGCGCTCAGGATACCTGATGCCGCTTTCCCCGCCAGTCACCAGTATTGGGGACAAGGTCGTGGGTAGTGTCCTAATTTGAAAAGGGCACTTTGGATTTATTGGTGCGATTGCTGCTGCGTAATCATCCGTTATGGAGCGACTCACTCCGTTTGTTTAAGGAGATTCAATATGAATGATGAAATTCACAATGAAGGCTGGATGCCAATGGCGTTAGAAAAGTTCAAACGAAAGCAACCGTTCCAGTTCCAATTCGATGAAAGATTCGACCGGACAAAGGCAGAACAACTGTGTAAACAGTTTGGTTACTTTCTGGAGATAAATGACCAGACAAAGACGGCTTCATTTATACCCCCATTGTCAAAATAAGGGTCGTGCTACAACTTCGGTGTTGCTGTTTTCGGCGATCCTGCTGTAATCGCAGGGACCGAAAGGAGGGTGTTCATTGGCGAAACGTAAGGTCAGTCAATTTAATTGGTCTCCGGACCCGGAGGCCACTGCGGCGCTGGACGCGGTGGTAAGGGACGTGCGAGCACGTCAGTGGGCAACTTCTCCGCCGTGCGCCATGTCTCCACAAGGAACCAAATCATCATCGGCTCAAACTCCCAGTCTGGATACGGCATCTGCTGTCCTGTTTCGGTTCCGTCTGCCTTTCGGAACCTCGCTAGCATTGTTGCGGCAAGCGTCCTCGCCCAATCAAACCTCTGAAGGATCGCATCTCGGTCGCGTGCTGGCAGACTGGTTGGCCACTCATGTCTGGCAGCGTATTGCAGGCAGAGCACGTCAATCTCCTCTGCATCTGGCGGCAAGCCGCCTTGAACAACTGGCAAGTTCTCAAGGCACTGCTGCTCCTCGCAAAGAAACCGCACCGCCTGCGGCCATGATTCAGGGCGTAGAATCTTCATGTGACGCAGCGATACCTACCGAAACCAAGTTACTTGTCAATACGCCGGATAAGCGTGATTCTTTCAATGCCAATCAAAAGTGATGGTCAATCATCCTCAATCCAAACCGCCTTATTCCCCGCAACGCTCGACAAGCTCCGCAACTGGCCATTGGCTCGGCTCAACCCCGGCTTCCATGGCGGGGGTGCATCGAATCGCGCCATGCACTTTGCAGAAGTTGTAATAGGTGAAATTCAACGCAACCGCAGCCCTAAAGTTTTCCCATTTTTTCGAGAACGCATTCGTCAGCCGCGTTAGTCTTCGGCAGTGCATCCGTAACGTGTGATTCTGCTTTTCGACATGAGAGGTTGAAACCGCAGTCATATCGGGCAAGCCGCAAATGAGGGTTTTTTCAGCCTTCACGACCTCTGCCGGGCTGTACCTACTCGCGGCGTCCCTGTTGAGATTGGTGACTGCGTAGGTTTTTACTATTTGGCCGTAATCCACGTCGGATTCAAAGGCCGCTTCGACTGTCTGCCGATACGCGACCAAGGCATCAGAGGAAAGCTGGATTCGACCGCTGAGCCTGGAGGCTAGATCATTCAGGAAGAACCTCGCGTGGATCATGGTTCGCTGGCCGACGTGAAACGCCGGAATCAGTTTCGTGACCGGGTCCAAGGCAATAAACGTCCAAATGTCACCCAAGCCTTCCTGAAAATCCCACGGTCTGGTTTGCTTTCGCTTCTTGCCAATGAATCCCCAAATCTCATCTATCTCAATCCGAGTGCTTGCAATGTTACGCATTGTGCGATTGTGGATTCGGGCGCACTCATTGCCCACGCGCACGCCAAGGCGCATGACGGTATCACGGTGAACGCCAGTCACGCGCTCAATGCTGCGGATGCTGCTGCCTTCGGCCAGCATCGAAATTGCCATCACTTTCTTTTCAGTCGGTAGGTTGTTTGCCATGGCTACTTTTGTATTACAAAAGTCTGTTGACAGCAAGGAAAATCGTCGCTTAAATGCAAAAGGCCAGAGGGTTTATCTCTGGCCTATGCTCAAAAGGGGCGCGTAAGTTAACCGGCAAACCCTGTGTTTTTACACCCCAGGATTGCGAGTTCGATCCTCGCCGCGTCCATTTGAAAACTATGCTATCTGCGCCGCCTCAAACAGGACACTTCGCATCCATTCGCTTCTTTGCTGCTTGCGTCTTTTGGCAGCTCTCCGAATGGCCCGATCCTGTTCTGGCGTTAATCGCACAGTGGCAACCACAGAATCGCCGTCTTCCGAGATCGGCGGTCTGCCCATTCTCTGCTTCTGCTGCGAATTAGCCATACCGGTTTTCAGTGCGCCTGTTAAGGTATAGACATTTTCAGTTGGAAGCAATATCTTTGTGCCACTTCTGGCACTTCAAGGCTTCCTACGTTTTGCCTTTCCACTGGCTACAATAGCGACTCTGACCGCTGCCAGGGCTGAATTAACTGGGGGAATCTCCAAGACGGTAACAAAGTTAGTCATTTCATCCTTCTCGCCTTCCAGATGCGCCCAAGCATAGCAACGCTTGGCTTTCGGATGGCCCGTGATCGTGAACACTTCGACAACTCCATCCCATACCGTTTGACCACGGAACGTCTCTTTGACCGGCACTGATTCAACCCATTTGGCTTTGCAGTCGTGCAGATGCTCAATGACCTTTTGCAGGGCTTTCTTCTGCTTCATGGCCGCGACCGTACCAGCCCACGGCCAACTTTCAATGCCAGCCTCAGGTCAAATTAGGACACTACCAGGTCGTGCGGGATTATATACTTTACAAATGCAGATAGTTCCCGCCATTCTAAAGCCGAATAGTTTACGAGGAATCCGTAAACGACCCAAACCAGTGACCTTAATTGTTGGAATTATTTTCGGTGATGAAGTCGTTTTGGCGGCTGATAGCCAAACAACTTGGGATAATTCCAAGCGTACTGATACATTAAAAATCGAGCGAATTCCCTTCCAAGACCAAGGCGCATTCTTGATAGGCCAAGCCGGAATTGCAGCGATGGCTGTGAGGACTATCGAGATAGTCAAAGACATGGCAGCTACGCAATCATTTGATGACTATCGTAAGCCTGCTGAATTGGCCGAAGAAGCAACGAAGCTTTTTAAGCAAGAAATGACGCGGCTAAATAATTGGGAAAGCGATTTAGAATTTGCCCGCCAGTATTTCGAAGATAATACATTTGGACTCCTGCTAGGATACAGATACCAAGATAAAGCCTATCTGTACGAAATTGATTCATCTCTAGGCATTGCCACTAGAAAATATAACTATGCCTGTTCCCCGTGCGCCAAAAGTGACTGTTACCCGGGAGGGCAATTCGTTGTGCCAAAAGGTGTGTTACCCGATGGCTCGCATGTTTTTTGGTTAACTGTCTTGGGCTCACTACGTTTTACGGCTTT
>Ga0105252_10000279_pt1 | contig 41003 bp, 39 predicted proteins | sample EasRivMeERMZT100_FD_89675 | JGI IMG/M metagenome (GOLD analysis project Ga0105252, IMG submission 89675) | Soil microbial communities from meander-bound floodplain in the East River, Colorado, USA - East River MetaG ERMZT100 | ecosystem: Environmental > Terrestrial > Soil > Floodplain | place... | reverse complement strand
CCGACCAAACCAAGAGCCAAGGCTGCTGCGCCTCACAGAGGCGCGCTCCGGGAGCGCGGGTCTGCGACCCGCAGCATGTCCAATAGGTTGCCAATCGGAAATGAATTCTGGCAACCGCTCTAAAGGATTGACTCGCGCGGTCGCAGGAACTATAGATCGTGGCACAATGCTGGCCTACCTGGGCAGATGGAGTGTAGTGCTGATGCTCGTCGTGGTGATGGGTGGGCACTGGGCCATCTTGCAATCCGTGGGATGGGTCGGCATGTTCCTCAAGTTTTCCCAAACTGACGCCGTCACCGCCGCCATTGAGAAAACGTTCGATGGAAAACATCCCTGCACTATTTGCAAGGCCGTTCGGGAAGGCAAAAGGGCCGAGAAAAAGCAGGAATCCCAAAAACTGCAAACGAAGCTGGATTTCTTTTGCCTGAAGCAACTGCTCGCTATCGAGCCGCCGCCGCCTTTTGCTTGCCCGATTTCCGCATCCGACAGCCTGCTCAGCCGCACCGAATCCCCACCCCGCCCGCCGCCACGCGCGGCCTAAACATCTTCCGCATTGGCTCAGGGCGCTTGCCCTGAATGTCTTTCGCCATGGCTGTGCTGCTTGTGGCGAATAGTCTTCACTTCCGACGCCGGGCCAACGTGTTCCGGCACATCTTGAATGAAACGTGGTTCGCGTGGGTTTACGCTGATTGAATTGCTGGTGGTCATCGCGATTATCGCGATCCTGGCGAGCCTGCTGTTGCCTGCCCTGGCGCAAGCCAGGCAACGCGCGCGCACCGTGCAATGCATCAACCATCTGAAGCAAATGGGCATCGCCGCCCATCTGTATGCAGACGACAACGAAGACAGCTTGCCGCGTTCCCGGCATCCGATTCCAAGCAACTCCTGGGTGATTACGTTGCAAGCTTACGTCAACAGCAATCTCGTTTACCGTTGTCCAAAGGATCGCAACCGGACCCGCCTCTATAGCTACGCTATCAATGATTTTCTGACTCCGCATCCTTCCGGCGCGTCTCATCTGAATTTCTCCAAAACAACGAGCATTCCGAATCCGAGCGACACCTTCTACATGACGGAACTGCATGAGGACTCGACTGGTTCCGATCACTTTCATTTCGCGGATCCCTCTTCCGGCTATGGTCCGGTGGAGTTTGCAGGTCAGGTCTCGGTGGATCGACACGTCGGCGCGGCGAACTATCTGTTTGCCGATTCGCACGTGGAGGCGGTGAAGTGGGCGGCAGCCAGCAAAAGATTGGAGATCAAGGGCGATCGTTTCGTGCGGCCAGACGGCCATCCTAACCAACCATAAACAAAGTGACAAGTGACGAGTGACAAGTGACTAGCCAGGAACAATCGGACTTGTCACTAGTCACCAGTCACTAGCTATAACCATATGAAAACAATGAAGTTCCTCAAACGAGGTTTTTGGCTGGCGTGGCTGCTGGCAGGCCAAACGTTATTCGCGCAGCATGGCCACCTCAACGCCGGTGCGACCGGCCAAAATCAAAACGACCAACTGGTCTGGGCCAATGGCGCTGCCTTCGCCACCAGTTCGGGCTACGTGCAGCCAATGCCTTTGGCCGCCAATTCGGACAGCCGCTACTTTGGCTACTTTAACAGCGGCCCCACGGTGACCGCTCTGACCGCGACTAATGGCGGGTCAGCCCTGGGCTCTTTCCTTGCGGCGGAGATCGTGTCCGTGTCCGGCCCGGCAGGGGGACTGTTCGGCTTCTGGGAGGGTGAGGATCTTGGCGGGGGTTCCGCGGCTACGTTCAGCATTCCTGCGGGCAGCAGCGGCGTCTCCTTCCAGTTCGCCTTGAGCGATGCGTCGCTCGGAGCGGGACAGCCAGCCCAAGACCCTTTCGGGCATATTCATGGCCGGCGTTTCACGACCACGACGGAGGGTCTCTACACGATTGGTTTCCGCGTGCTCGACATGTCAGTCAACGGCGCCGGCGGCGGACCGATCCATTTGCCGTCCGATGTCCTTTACATGAATTTCTCGGCGGTGGTGCCCGAACCTTCGACGCTGGCTCTGCTCGGTCTGGGACTGGCGGCAACGGCACTCAGCGTGTGGCGCGCGCGACGCGCCAGGCAAAAGAGCGAGCGCCTTTGAGGTCGCGGTTTATTTATGAGGTTCACAAAGTTGAAACTGATTCTTGGATTGGCGCTGAGCGGGCTGGCCAGCAATCTCCCCTCGCAGCACCTCCATCTCAATGCGGGCGCCACCAACACGGCCGCCGGCACGCCATTGTATTTCGCGAATGCAGACACCTTTGTGGCCAGCTCTGGTTATGTGTTCAACATGGTGCTGCGCACGAACGGACCTGCCATCGGGCTTTACGACGGTGGTGTTACTTTTACGGCGCTGAGCAGCGACGGCTTCGATGGCCCGCCCGCCGCCCCCGGTTCGCAACTCGCGCTTGCCGTCCAGTCGCTGGCGGGGCCTCAGGACAGCCAATGGTCGTTTTGGGAAAGCGACGCCTGTGAGGATCTTGGTTGTTGCATCACCTTCAGTCTGCTCTCTGGCACAACCAACGGGACGAACCTGTTTCTGCTCAGTCAGAATAACGGCCTGCCCGGCGAAGACCCCTATGGCCACTGTCATGGACGCCGTTACACTGCCAGCAAGCCAGGATTGCACACACTCGGCGTTCAGATTCTGGACGTTTCCACCAACGGCCCCGGGGGCGGCCCGATTCATAATCCGTCGCAGGTGTATTACCTTCACTTCCAGGCGGGCATCACCATTTCCCGGCTCGCGCGGACGAACAACATCGCTATGGCGGCATTCGGCACACGTAACGGCAGCACCTATTATCTGGAAGCGAATTCTGTCCTGGATGATTCATTGCCTTGGAGCACTGTTGCAGGACCGCTTGGCGGCAATAATCATTTGCAGTCCCTCACGGATATGACCGCGACGGAATCGCGACGCTTCTATCGCCTGCGCGTCACAACGCCCTGAGAACAATCATGCGAGGCTGCCACTCAAGTGACAGGAGCGCGGAATTCATTCCGCTTCGACGGGATAAGGCCTATCCATTCCACGTCGGCCACAGAATTTCTGAAACCGCCCTAGGGCTTTTGCAAACGATAGAACATGCGTGCTCCCAAGGGCGTCACGGTAACGACGTTCTGGCCATTGGTGTTGGTGACCGGCGCATCCAGGAACGACCACGAGCTCGTGCCGTCGGGCGTGGTTGAATAATAGAGGTTCCATTCAGCGGCGGCTTCTGGCCAGGCGATTTGGATCTCATCACCCGAGCGGCTCACGTGCAACTGCGGCGGCGGAGGAATGGTTGCTCCAGACCCCAGCAGTTCGAGATCGAAACCCAGGTCCGTGCTGTCGCCAGCCGCCTGGTGGATCTCGACGGCGATCAAGTTAGTGCCCGCCATCAGTTCCACCGGGTAGGACGTTTCGTAGAACGTGGTTTCATCGGTCCCGCTCACGGCGCCAGATGCCAGATTGGTGTGCGCTATCATGCCGGTTGACATATTGCTCCGGTAAATTTCCGCGCCGTTCACATACACGACTGCGCCGTCATCGCGCTGCAATCGGAAGGTGAGATAGGAAATGGAAAGCGTGGCGGGCACGTTGAACCACCGCCTGAAATAGGTGGTGATGTATTTGTTGTTGATGTCGGGGCCGTAGCTGATCGGGGTCGTCTGGACGTCGCCATAACCCAGGCGGGCGCGGCCCGCGGCCCAGGAGGTGTCATTGTAGCTGCGCGAAACCCAGTTCGTTCCCTGATTCGAACCGTTGTCGAGGTACTTCCACATCGAACCACTGGCAAAGAGCATCGTATTGACAAGGACGTTCACGGGACTCGAGGTGAGGATGATGCCACCGTTGTCGGTAGCCCGGGCCGTCAGCGCGTAGATGCCGACCGGCACGTTGCTCCAGGTCATGCTATAAGGCCGCGTCGTGGCTTCGCCCAATTTGTTGTTGCCTTCGAAAAACTCGACTTTGAGGATGCTGCCTCCGCTCCCGGCCGACGCATTGGCGCTGAGGAGAATCTCGGCGGGCGCGAGGAAGGTGGCATTGGGACTTGGACTGGTGAGAAAAGAACCGCGCGGCAGGTTCGTGATGCTTAATGCATTCAAGTATAAATCGAAACTGATGTCCGAACTGGTGGTGTTGGCCTGGTGAATCTCAACGGCAACGACGTTTGTGCCAGCCACAAGGTAGGTCGAATTAACCCCCTTCTCGAAGAAAGTGGACTCGTCGGCGGCATCGATTGTCCCCGATGCCCGGGTCAGGTTGGTGATGACTGCAGGCGGGTCGGGCATGTTGCTGCGGAAGACCTCGCGACCGTTCAAATAAACCACCCCGCCATCATCGCGCATCAAGCCCAGAGTCAGCGTGGCATACTCGGTGGGGTCATTGACGACAAAGTAATGCCGGAAGTAGGTCGTGATGATCCGTGTGCCATCGGTTCGGTTGCTCCGCACCAGTGTTGCCTCGTCGCCATCTCCGTAACCCAACTGAGCCAATCCCTGGTTCCAGGTCAAATCGTTGAAGTTCGTCCTGCTCCAGTTCGTGCCCTGATTCGAACCATCGTCCAAATATTTCCATTCCGCGCCTGAACCCACCAAAGGAATGAGCACATCCGCGCCCGCAGGCCCGCCAATGAAATCGATGCCGCTGGCATTGGGCCCGACGTTGACGGGATTAGAGAATGAGGGATGAGTAAAGGAGTAACTCTCCAAGCTGGCGCTGACCGTGTAACTGCCCGCCGGCAAGCCAACCAGATTATATGTGCCGTCACTGTCGGTGTGGGTGACGCGGGTCGAGCCCACATAAATACGCACGCCATGCACGGGACTGTCGTCGCTGGCACTGACCCGGCCACTGATGCGGAAGGTGCTGGGCGCCCCGATGCGCACAATCAACGAATCGCTGGCGGTGCCGCCTTTCATGTCGCTGACCGTGCAGCGGACGACGAATTCACCTGCTGTCGGCCAGGCGTAGCTGGCAGTCGCGCCGTTGGTGCCGAAATTCCCGTCACCAAAATCCCAATGGTAGGCCAGCGTATCACCGATGTCGGGATCAACAGCAAGGGCGCCGAAGGCAAGCGGCACGCCGGGCGCCGCATTGGTTGCTGTTACGATGATGGCCACGGTTGGAGGCATGTTCCCGACGAAGGTGCCGCGATTGATCATAATATCGAGCGATGGCGGCGCGGTGCCGACTTTGCCCAGCGGAGTAATGTGCAGGCCCATGCCTTTGTCCGAAAACGTTCGGCCAATGACGATGGGAGAGTCATCCTTGCCGTACGGCGAGCCCGGCGTGGTATCCAGTAACAGGCTGCTTTGATTGCCTGGTCCGGCCCAGCGCAATCCCACGCCGTTGGTCTGCCATCGGGTGGAAATGCTCTTCTGCCGAAATTCCAGCCAGTAATTATTGGTATTGGAACCGCCGCTGCGGATGATTCGGATCGCCCGGGGCCCGAAGGAATTGGTCATATCGTAGGCCATGATGCGGTAGATGCCATTGGTGGAAAAGGTCAGGACGTGAGTGTTCGTAAGCCAGTTAAGGTAGACGCGGTACCGAGCGTTGTAAGGACGGCCGCTGCCTCCGCCGCCCATGGTGTCAAAGCTGTCACCGTACTCCACACTCGAGCCGGCGCCGATGGTGCTTTGGCTGGCCGTATCCCAATAGTTGGCGTGATTGAGCCCAAGGTTATGACCGATCTCGTGCGCGGTAGTGCCCGTGGATGAAGTGTTGCGAATCCAGGCCCCGGTCCCATGCACATAACCCAGCCCGCCCCAGCCAAATCCCGGCACCGGTCCGATGCAGATGACATGGAAATGGTAATTGGTGCGGTTGTAGCCGGCAGCGTCTGCGGCGTCACGCGCTTCCTCACGCAAGGGGTCGTAAAAGTTATTCGTGCCGTAATAAGCCGCGTTGTTCGCCATGCGAAATGTCGGTGTCAAGTCCGAGCCCTGGCCGGGTGGAGCCACGGTCATGATTCCATAAGAAGCGTCGGTGTAGTAGTTGTTCAAGTTGGTCAACAAGGTGAGACCTGCCGCGTCGCTGAACGGAGCGCCTACCAAATCCGGAAAATCCACACGAATAAGAATGATATTCTTCCTGCCAAGCCCAAGATGATGCTCGGACGGGCCGCCGCTTTCAGGGCTTGAGCCGGAGGGGACGCCCTCCGCCGCCACCAACCGATCGTTGAATGTCTGCGCATGAAGGCCGCTGCAGAAGAATGCTGTCGCGTCACCGACATCGAGGACCACTTGGTCGTTGTTAATGGTGGAAGGCTTTTCGGAGATGGAACAAATGGCCTCGGACGCGGCGACGTTGAGGTCGGCAACCTCCTCCGGTTCGAGCGCACGGGTCGGGTTCGCGTTAACTGCCATCAGGTTGTCCACTGCGATCCCGTTCAACGGCAGATCTGTCGTCGTCGATTGCGCCAATCGGCGGCCATACACGAAGGCGTGATATTGCCTCCCCGGAAAGGTTACGTTGCGAATCACGGAAGGAATCAACGGACCTTCATCCTTGTCGATCAGCACGCCCAGCACGCCGAGTGTCCCCCGCCCGCTCACGCGCTCTTCGAGCAGACTCGCGACAGATTGGGGCAACGCGCGCCGCACGCGGATCGGCACGGCCAAATCCAAAGCCCGCTCCGGGTCGGACTGAATCAGGTCCGCCAGCACTGCGCGCCTTTGCCTGGCCAATTCAACGCCCTCCTCTTCCGACCCAGCTTTCGCTTCGGCGGTCGGAGCGTGCATGTAATTGCCTGCCCAATCGGCAAAACGGGCGAAGGTCGAGCCGGGTTCAGCCTGGTCCCATTTCGATCCCAGCGCTCCGACAAGCTTGCCGGCGACTGAACTTACAGCGGAAGTTTCTTTCGCCTGTGAACCCGCTCTTTGCAGGGCTGGCATCGCTGTCTGCGACGAGCGCTTGAGTTGATACAAAATCAGAGCGCTCAATCCCACGAGCAGAAAAAACACGACAGCGAATTTCCAACCGAACCTGTTTCGTTTCATATTAGTTAATGGAAGTCGGAAGCTTATATCTGAACTTGCCCCGGTGAGCAAGCCATTACAGCGACGCCAGTGCGTGGGCGCAAGTTGCCACCGCACCGTTGGTGGTGTCAGGCATTCTGCCTGACGCCTGTTCGGCAAACCAGATGCTCGGCGCTTCTTAGCTCCGTAGGAGCGCCCTGGTTGTAGTTATCGTGATTTAAAGATCCACAAGCTCCGTTAGGAGCGATATCTCGATGCCGCTCCTACGGAGCTTTGTGCTATTGCAAGGCGGATCTCTATAAAGATTTCGCCCCTGACGGGGCTGGAAACGCCGCGCAGATTCGATGCCGAACACAAATGGCATCCTGCCCGACGTATAGGGCGGGCTTCCAGCCGCCCGTAAGAATACGGGCCCTTCTATGACCCAACCTGCTTCTCCGAAGCTGCTTTCTCGGCCGGGTTGGAAGCCGCGACCGGCTAAAACGAGCAATTTGCCGCCACCGCTCTTTCCAGAAGAAGCAGATAATCCGTCTTCGACATGAGGTAGGTCCCGAACTGAGCGAGATGCGGCGTCATCCATTGCGTATCGAGAAGCATGAAGCCGCTGCCTCGCAACCGTTCCACCAAATTGACCAGCGCCACCTTGGAGGCATCGCTCACACGATGAAACATGCTCTCGCCAAAAAATGCGCCGCCAATGCACACGCCGTAAAGGCCGCCGGCCAATTTGCCTTTGATGCGCGTTTCGATGCTGTGCGCGTACCCTGCCCGATGCAGCTCACAATAGCCGTCGATCATCTCTCTGGAAATCCAGGTGTCACCGTGGCTTTTGGAACACGCGCGGATGACTCCTTCGAAATCGGTATCAAAGGTGACTTGAAACTTCCCCTGCTTCAACGTCCGCCGCAGACTGTGCGAGATATGAAACCGCCCATCCAGCGGAATGAGGGCACGCGGGTCCGGGGAGAACCATGCGATGTCCCCGCGCTTGTTGATGGCCATCGGGAAAATGCCCTGGCGATAACCCTTCAGGAGCGATTCGGTATTCAGCGTCACGGGCATTTAAACACCGCGGCTATGCTACTGTCGCAGGTGCGTCATCGCCGTTGGGCAAGCCGTCACCGCCTCGCGCCGAATCGGCATTCCATCCCACACGAACGTCCCCTGGTCATGCGATGATGCCGGTGGTCAAACGAGCGCTCCCCGGCAGCGATGGCGTCTCGACAGGTCTATGAAAGGCAACCAATGAATTCCTATCAAGGACTTTCGATCCGTACTTGGACCTGAAAAGTTCGAAATTCCAACATCCAGGTGGCCCGCGCTTGACTCCCGGCACTGTTGCCCGTGAAATCCATTCATGAGATCAAGCAACTTGACCCGTCGCCGTTTCCTCTCCACGTCCACTGCTGCTGTTTCCGGAATGGTTGTTGGCAGCAATGCTGCATGGCGTGCGTTCGCGGCCGCTCCGAAGAGGCGTCGCGTTTCCCCAAATGACAAACTGAACATCGCGGCCATTGGCGCGGGCGGGCAAGGCGCGACCGATACCGACGGCTGCGCCAGCGAAAACATCGTGGCCTTGTGCGACGTGGATGAGACCCGCTTGCGCGAGCGCGCCAAAAAATATCCGGGCGCCAGACTGTTTCGCGATTACCGGAGGATGCTCGAAGAGATGAAGGAGATCGACGCGGTGATCGTAAGCACGCCCGATCATCATCACGCCTTTGCGTCCATCATGGCCATGAAGTTGGGCAAACACGTGTATTGCCAGAAGCCGCTGGCGCACTCGATTTGGGAAGCGCGCCGCATGCGCGAGGTGGCGAAGGAAACGAAGGTGGTTACACAAATGGGCAATCAAGGCCATGCCTACGAGAGCACGCGACGATTGGTCGAATTGGTGCAAGCGGGCACGCTCGGCGAGGTCCGCGAGGTCCACATCTGGACCGACCGCCCCATTTGGCCGCAAGGCATCGGCCGTCCAAAGGACACGCCGCCCGTGCCGGACTCGCTGGATTGGGACTTGTGGATTGGCCCGGCGCCGATGCGGCCTTATCACCCGGATTATGCGCCGTTCAAATGGCGCGGCTGGTGGGATTTTGGCACCGGCGCCATCGGCGACATGGCGTGTCACAACTGCGACGCCGCCTACTGGGCGCTCCAACTCGGGCAACCCATCAGCGCCGAAGCGGACTCGTCCGGCATCAATGCTGAAACGGGCCCGAAGTCGTGCACCGTCCGCTTCCAGTTTCCCAAACGCGGTAAACTTCCGCCCGTGACATTGACGTGGTACGAAGGCGGCCGGAAACCGAACCGCGATTTGGCCGACGGCGCCGAACTGCCAGGCAACGGCACGCTGATGCTTGGCAGCAAAGGAAAGATTCTCTTCCGCGACTGGCACCCGAATAATTTTGGTCTCTTGCCCGAAGATAAGTTCAAAGGCTACCAAGGTCCGCCGCCCTCGATTCAACGCGCCCCGGATGGTCCCTACAAGGAATGGATCGCGGCCTGTAAAGATGGTCCAGCCTGTTTGTCGAACTTCGACTATGCCGGTCCGCTGACGGAGTTCGTTTTGCTCGGAAACGTGGCGTTGCGCGTGGGCAGGAAGATTGAATGGGACGCAAAAAGGTTGCGAGCGAAGAACTGTTCCGAGGCCGACCAATACGTCCGCCGGGCCTATCGTCAGGGGTGGACACTCTAGGCCTGCAATTCTCGCGTGTCCTGACCGGCGCCCCGCCGGTCCCGAAGGGACGGGCGAAATGAAGCGACAGAGGGCAAGCCCACTTTCCGTTTTGTCAGCCGTCCCGTCGGGACTCTGCATTTTCCGTCACGACGGTCCCGGCGTTAAAACGCCGGGCTATTGTCGCGTGTCCCTTCGGGACTCTCAAACGCCGCATTGCTCGGAGTGTGCCGCCGGCCGGCCGGCAGGCTGCTCGGTCGTGTTGATGATGGCGTCTGCGTCGATGCGGCTGGCATGCTAAAGCATCGCCTCGTTTCACCGCGCAGAAGCCCCTTCCAACCGGATGATCACTTCCACGGGCGACTCCACCGGGGGCAATCCTTTGGCATTCACCTGCCAGTTGTCATCGTTGTCCCTGCCCACACGCGGATTATTAATGAGCGCATCCTCATCTTCAATCAACGACACGACCGAGCCATCCCGCTGTGCGATGAACGTGCCTTCGAACACCTTGGAGCCGGTATAGACCCAAAGGCCTTTGCGCATGGTTGACTTTTTTGCCCGGTCGTAAACGAATTCTTCAGCTTGATGGCGCTTCTCTTTTCCACGGACTCTCCAACTCAACTCGATGCGGACCTTGTCTCCTGGCAATGGCGCGGTGGGATTTTCGGGAAAACGGTTTGTGCCCGCTCCCTTCGCGCCCAGCAGCAGCATGGCAACGTGGACGTGCCACGGTTCGGCATCCGTTCGCAACAGGCTTTCGTGCACCTTGCCTGCGGAAGTGACCACCAGATACTCGATGAGCGCTTCGTTCATGTTTACCACCGCAGGGAAACGGATCGTCCTGCGCTGCTTGTCCAGCGTCACTTTGCCCAGTTGGAAAATGCCGGGACCGATCGGCTTGAGCGGCATGTTGGTCACGGAGGCCGAAGTGGTGACCTTTGGGCCGGCCTCCTCTGCAGTTACACTCACGCCGCTCACCAAAACGTTTATGACCGCTCCGAAAAAGGTTAATGCCGCCAAAAGCGCTCTGCTCATAGTCTTCTTCCAAAGTCTTAACACCAACACCGCGACAAGGGAAACGGGCAGAAGGGCTATCCCTCAAGTCCATCCACGGCCATGCGCGCGATGAATTATTTCAGCACCCGCAACACAATATCGGGCCTGTACTCGGGTGAGGAGAACGTGGCGCTGCCGCCGCCGTGCGTGAGACGCTCCTTCTTTTCAATATTCCCAGTGACCGGGTTGAGCCATTCGGCATGGTAGGCCCCAGCGGGCAAGCCCAGCATGAGATTCGCCTGTGGTCCCCCAAAAATGTAGATGGCGTATTGTTTCCCTGGCTCGACGAGCGCATAGGCTTTAGCCTTCTCCGGCAACCCGCCCTTGATGATCGAGTTATCCGGCTTCATTTTGACGAAGTCGAAGTGATGGATGAAGTCCTTCAAGATCTTCATCTGCTTCCGGAAATCAGGGTTGCCGCCGCCCGGTTGGTTGGTCGGATAGATAAAAGTGCCATCCTCGCGTCCCGCCACGAAGGAATAGTCCAGGTTGTTGTAAAGGCCGCCGCCCGCGAGGATGAACTGCCAGCCCTCCATCCGGTAATGCGTGTCGTTGGTGCCTTTGAAGCCGGTCTCGTTGTCGCCAATGACCTTGTTCAAACCATAGTTCATCGCGACCGTGTCCGGCGGTGAGGCATAATGAAAGTTGAAGATGGAAATGGCTGGATGCGGGTTTTGCACCTTGGCTTTGTTGTTGGCAATGTTTTGGGAAATGAGGTGCTTTGCTTTGAAATCCTTTTCCGCCTCCACAATCACCTCGGCGATGTGATGCTGCCATTCCATGGTCACACCGCCAAAATACGGTTCGTTGCAAATCTCGTAGTAAACGTTGTCGAAATCTTTCAGCTCCGTGACGATCTTTCGCACCATCGCTTCCTGCACCGCCAGCAGTCCGCCATTCTTATCGAGCGTATAAACATTCGTCCGGCCCACCGCACCGATGCCATTGACATTGTTGGCGGCGTTTTGCGGACTGAGTTTCCATTGCGACTCTTCGTAGAAGGGGCAGAACAAATTCATCTCCACAATGACGCCGCGCTCCGACGCTTGTGCGACGAAATCCTTGAGACGTTTGAAATAAGCCTCATCCCACCGGGTCAGGTCGAATTTGTTGCCACCGTTCGGATAGCCGGGCGTCTCGCTGCGCGCCCAGGGACAGATGAAACGGTCTTTGGCCGGCGCGAGCGTGTTGCTGGCGATATTGAAGGCGCCGAGCGGTTCCACATAGGCGCCCGTGAAGGCGCGCGTAAGGTTGAGCCCGTCCTTTTCCAACGCTTTCAAATACCTGACGTAATCGAAATCGAGGTTCAGGACCGCCCCGTAATGTTCGCCCGACGTAATTAACACCGCCGGTTTCCCCCGGAATAGAAAGTAGTGCGGATGGTCCGGGTGCAACGACAGCGGCGCGCCGGCCGTCACCGTCAGGCACAACCCAAACAGCAGCGTCGCGGCTCCTGAAATCGCCGGACGCCCTTTACCCATCCACGCGTTCGCACTCATCGTTCTGGTGAAGGCATCGAGAATGCGTTGCCACATGGCTGCCGTCAATTTATTCTCCGCCAAAAAGGAAACAACCATGCGAACGGAACTTTTGATCCTCATGGCTGTCTGCGGCTCTTTTCCAATCACCGTGAGCGGGGCGGACGATGGCGAAGCCGCGCGACGACAAGCCGAGATCTGGCGCGCCGAACATCGCATCATCGATTTGCACCAGCACATCAACGGCGCCACCCAGCACGTGACACGCGCGGTGAAGATCATGGACGCGGTCGGCGTTGGCCTCGGTATCAATCTGAGCGGCGGCACGGTCACGCGCACCAATGAAAGCGCGCCATCGGAGTTTGAGCGCAACAAGGCGCTCGCGGACAGTCTTTTTCCGGGCCGCTTCCTGCACTACATGAACCTCGACTATAAGGGCTGGGACAAGCCGGACTTCCCGGAGCGCGCCGTGAAACAGATCGAGGATGGCCACCGGCTCGGCGCTGCCGGCTTGAAGGAATTCAAGCGGCTCGGCCTTTACCTGCGGGATGGCGACGGCAAGTTGATCGGGATCGACGACGCGAAGCTCGACCCGGTTTGGAAACGCTGTGGCGAGTTGAATATGCCGGTCTCCATTCATGTCGCCGACCCGAAGGCGTTCTGGCTTCCCTACAATCCGACCAATGAGCGTTGGAAGGAACTGAAAGATCACCGCAATTGGTGGTTTGGCGACACGAACCTCTATCCGCCGCGCATGGAATTGCTGGAGGCGCTCAATCGCGTCATCGGGCGGCATCCGAAGACGACGTTTGTCTGCGTCCATTTCGCCAACAACGCCGAGGAACTGGATTGGGTGGATCAATCCCTCAGCCGCTATCCCAACATGAATGCGGACCTGGCGGCGCGCATTCCGGAGATCGGCCGCCACGATCCGGACAAAGTCCATCGCCTGTTCGTGAAGCACCAGGACCGCATTTTCTTCGCGACCGATTTCCAGGTTTATCAGCGGCTGATCCTTGGCTCCAGCGGCAGCGAACCGCCTCCCACCGACGCCGACGCTGAAGTTTTCTACGCCAAGGAATGGCGCTGGCTCGAAACGCGCGACAAAGACTGGGCGCACATGACGCCCATTCAAGGCGATTGGACGATCAGCTCGATTGGGTTGCCCGTGCCGGTGCTGCGGAAGATTTATTTCGACAACGCGCGAAAACTCCTGGCCCGCTCGCTGCCGCCGCCCGTGATCAAGGCGCGCCGCATCAGCGCCGACTTCGAGCCCAACGGCGCGCTGGACGAAGCGGTGTGGCAGACGGCACGGCCGGTCTTCCTGGAATGCGAATCGCGCGATGGGGCCGCGCGTCCCGAGCTTTCCACGCCGGTGCGCCTGCTGTGGTCAGGCCAATTCCTGTATCTTCGCTACGACGCTCCTTTTACGGAGTTGACGGTCTTTGATCCGCCAGGCTTCGATCAGGAGCGCCACAGCAGTGAACGCGACACGAGCTTGTGGGATCGCGATGTGGTGGAGGCCTTCATTGGCAGCGACGCGCAAAACATCAAGCGTTACACCGAATATCAGGTCGCTCCGACCAATGAGAAGTTGGATCTGACTTTGAGCCTTCCCGAACGGGACTTCGCCTGGAGCAGCGGATTTCAGTCCGCGGTAAAGATCGACAACAACGCGAAACGATGGACGTGCGAGATGCGCATTCCGCTGAAAGCGTTGGGCGAATCCAAGCCGCAACCCGGCGACCAGTGGCGCATCAACCTCTATCGCTGTGACCGCGCCAACAAGGCCTTCATGGCCTGGAACCCGACCGCACAAGGCGGATTCCACGTGCCGGAAAAGTTCGGCGTGCTGCAATTCGCAGATTAAAAAAACGATGGGACGCCACCAAAGACTTTACCTGCAGGGCCGACTGGCTATGATGCCGGCCCGATGACGACGCCGAGTCTGCAAGTGCGCCGGGCGACAGTCGAAGACCTGTCGAAGCTCGTTCCGCTTTGGAAGGCGGAGAATTTGTCTTCGGAAGATTTGGAGAAGCGCTTCAAGGAATTTCAAGTGATCGAAAGCGCCGACGGCACGTTGCTGGGCGCATTGGGCTTTCGAGTCGCCGGTTTGGAGGGCCAGCTCCATAGCGAAGTCTTCGCGCATCCGGATCAGGCCGAGGCTCTCCGTGAGAGGCTTCGGGAACGCGCACACGTTTTGGCCGGCAATCATGGCCTGGTGCGCCTGTGGACGCAAATGGCCGCGCCCTTCTGGCGCACAAATGGCTTTCAAGCACCGACGCCGGAGTTGCTGGCGAAAGTGCCGCCCGCTTTTGCCGGAGACCCACGCCCGTGGCTTTTTCTACAACTAAAAGACGAAACGGCGCCGGCCATCTCACTCGACAAAGAGTTCGCCATGTTCAAAGAGGCGGAGAAAGAACAGACCCAAAAGCTATTCCGGCAAGCGCGCGTCCTGAAGATTATTGCCGCCGTCATTGCCATCGGTGTCTGCATCCTGGCGGTCGTTTGGGCGGTGCTGTTTTTCAAGGCCCAAGCTCGCCTGCGCCAGACGCGGCTGGAAACCGAATGGGCTCGTGCGGGACAGCAGGTGAGAATTCATCCGCATGATACGAGCTGCGCACCATCGGCCCGCTGGCGACATGAACAAAACCCATTTGCCGCGCCCGCGTCCCATATTCGGCAAAGACTGTGGGGGAGATGAATTGCACCACCGGCAAGTGTCTGAGCGTCGGCTGCAGATACTGGCCCAGGGTGAGGATATCGCAGCGGACGCGCCTCAAATCTTCCAGGGCCATGCAAAGCTCTTCCTCCGTCTCTCCAAGACCCAGCATCAGACCGGACTTGGTGTAAATGGAATCGCCGCGCTTTGCCTTCACTTTGGCCAGCACTGAAAGGGAACGATCGTAAGTGGCCCGAGAGCGGACCGAAGGTGTCAGCCGGCGGACGGTTTCCAGGTTGTGGTTGAAAATCTCCGGTTCGGCCGCGAGCACGGTCTCAATCGACGCGTCGTGGTCATTGAGATCGGGGACGAGAACTTCGATGATGATGCCCGGGTTCGCCGCGCGCACCGCTTCAATCGTTCGTTGAAAGTGTTGGGCGCCGCCATCCTCCAGATCGTCACGGGCGACCGCTGTGATGACGACATGTCTGAGCTTCATCCGTCGGGTCGCCTCCGCCACCCGCGCAGGTTCGTCGGCCTCCAGAGGAAAAGGTTTGGCGGTGGTGACGGCGCAAAAGTGACAATTGCGCGTGCAGCGATCGCCCGCGATCATGAAGGTGGCTGTTCCCTTGCTCCAGCATTCCCAATGATTCGGGCATTTGGCACTTTCGCATACGGTATGAAGCCGTAAATCCTCGAGCAACCGGCGCGTCTGACCAAACGTATCGCTGGTCGGCAGTTTGACGCGCAACCAATCCGGCAGGCGTGGCCGCGGCTTCAAAATGACTGTGGGGCTGCTCATTTACGTCTTTTTTGTCTCACGCTTAATCTTACTCGCGAGCTCACTCTTACTCTTACTCTCGTTCGCTTCGTCACTTGGGACGCAGCTCATTCCAAAAGACCTCCAACTGGCCGGTATCAAAGTCAGCCAGGACTTCACCATCGACTTCAATGACCGGTGCCAGGGTTTGGCCGGAAAGGCGAGTCATCTCTTTCCACGCGGCGCGGTCCGCAGTGACATCCAGGGTTTCGTACTGGATGCCGCGCGCTTCCAGCCATTCCCTCGCTTCGTCACACCAGCCGCAAAACGGTTTGATAAACAAGCGGACTTTTTCCGGTTTCATTTTTGCACCGCGCATGAAACTACCCTACAACGGTTCGCTCTCATTTGCAGGTGGAGAATCCTCAGGCACGCCGCGCCAGACCAGAGGAGCCATGGCGTCACGACTCGGTAATGAACGTATCGGAATGCTCGTAAGCCGGCGCGCAACAGCACAGCAGGGTAAGCACGCCGGCACCTGTGTTCCAAAGCTTGTGCTTTTTGCCGGGCGAAATGGCAATCGCATCGCCGGGCTTTACCTCTGCCGTTTCTCCTTCGATTCGCATTCGCCCGTGACCGGCGGTGATTAAATAAATCTCTTCCGTCCTGGCATGATAATGCTCCTGCGTACTGCTGCCCGCCGGGAGGCGCGCTTCGGCGAGACTTTGGTTTTGGATGGAGGAATTGCGGTGGGCGAGCAGTTCACGAATTTCCGAGCCGTCCTTGGTGATGAAGGCGGCGACGTCGTTCAGGTTTTTGATTTCCATACAACGCCGGCATGCTGCGGAAATCTTTGGCCGCAGAAAAGCAAATTGATTCGAAGCGACGCTGAGTCACCGGCCGGCTGTGGCGACTGTCTCAAAACTTTCGCTACGGGAGTGCGAGCGTCCCCGCGAGCACATTTTCCCGGGAAATTCAAAGGCTCGCGAGGACGCTCGCCCTCCCGAATATGGGTTTTGAGCCAATCTCCGGCAGAGCGCCGCACTCTCCGGCACAAGAACGAGGGCGCTCTGCCGAGCCGCCGCTACGACCGTCGTGAGAAATGCAGTTAGAGGCGAAAGTTGGGCGCCGGTAAACAAGGCCATGCCGAAGCCCAAACACAACCCTTTGTTCTTTTTGGATTGGTCCAGGAAAATCATTTGATCCCCGCGCCGCCGCGTCTAAAGTTGTTTCATGGATCATTCACCGGGATTCTTGAAAATGGTCAACGAGGCGAAGCCGCGCGTGAAAGAGTTGACGCTCGAAGAGACCCGCGCGCGCTTGCAGCAAAACCCCAACGCGGTCCTGCTCGACGTGCGCGAAGACAGCGAGTGGCAGAAAGGTCATGCCACGCAGGCCGTTCATTTGGGCAAGGGTGTGCTCGAACGTGACATCGAGACGATGTTTCCCGATCCCAATACCGAAATCATCATGTATTGCGGGGGTGGTTACCGTTCCGTGCTGACCGCCGATGTGGCGGGACGAATGGGCTACCGCAACGTCGCTTCGCTCATCGGCGGCTACAAGGCATTGCTCCAGGCGCAGTGGCCGATGACCCGCTATAGCGATTGCCAAAAATAATTTCCGACCAAACCAGGAGCCAAGGCTGCTGCGCCTCACAGAGGCGCGCTCCCGGGAGCGCGGGTCTGCGACCCGCAGCACGTCCAATAGGTTGCCAATCGGAAATGAATTCTGGCAACCACTCTCGATGTGGTGGCGCCTAGAAATTGAGTTTCATCCCGAAATTCCCGCGCTCCCGCCAGCCGCAGTAAAATTTGAACCCGCCTCGGTGGTAGGAAACAAAAGGCAGCCGCAGACACTTGTATTTGCACACGGCCCAATTCCATCCAGGTTGGGGCGCGAAGACCTTGTTGGGAAACGTGCCCACGCGGACAAAAGGCTTGTCCTTAATGCCAATAACATAATGGGTAAAATTGTGGAGTGAGTTGCGCCAATACCATAAATTCGTCCGGCAAGATTCGCCCGGCCGATACCACTCGGGCGGCGTCGGGCTGTCCACATTGCCAAACCACCAGACCGGATTCCATTTTGGATAATGTCTGACGACCAAAACCTGGTTGGTGTGCCTGACTGGCGTTGGTTTGGCGCTGCGAACGTCCCCGGCAAGGTCATTCGTGGAAAGCGTTGCGCTCGGACTTCGGTTCGGGGTTGAGCCAGAAGTTGTCTTGCAGCCGGCGCCAGCCAACGCGAGCGACACGGGCAAAAGGACGAGGCAGAAGCGAATGCAAAATTGCAACCGAGTGCTCAAGCTCGCAATGCGCGCAGACTGGAAAGGTATCCCCAGGCCATGCCCGCCGCCAGACCGACTCCATGGGCCACGTTGGCGATCTTGATGTTCCCAAAGATCTCAATCAGCGGCGTCCAACAGATGAAGAACCAGGCGAGCATCATGGTGACGGTTTGCGGATGCAGATAGAGTCCGGCAGCCGGATCGTACCTGCCCTTCATCCAGACGTAACCCAATAAGCCATAGACCACTCCCGACATGCCGCCGAACAGAGGATCACTGGAGTAGTACTGGCCCAGATTGGAGAGACCAGCGATTACAAAAACCAGCAACAGGAGACGGACCGGGCCCTGGCGGCTTTCGATCATGCTCCCCAGGTCGAAAAGCCAAAGCATGTTCAAGATGAGATGGAGCACTCCAAAGTGAATCAGCACCGGAGAGAACAAACGCCACACTTCGCCTCGACGGATCTCCGCAAAACCCGGCGTGTACCGCCCCATGGAATCAATCTGCGTCATGAACAAGTTATTGAGAAACTGCATGTCGGCGCCGAATTTCGACAACACGCCCACCGCCACGCTGGCCGCGATCAGCAGGAGGGTAAAGATCCCGACGCCGTAGGGCGCCGTGGACCGAAAGATTCGCCTCCGATCGAAGAACCTTTTTTCTGCGGCCTTTTCCTCCTTCTGCGCCTGCTCTTTCAAGTGGTTGGCCTGCCTGGAATGCTTCTGGAATTTCGGATCGCCGGGGTTGCCCAGAAAGCCTGCCAACATTTCGCGGGCCTGGGCCAGTTCATCCTCGGAGTGAATCCAAACCGCCCAGCCGTCCTTTTCACGTTCGACTTCGTTTGTGATCCCTTGCACATACAGGTAATCGCTGAACGTCGAGGCGCTGGCTTCGTTGGGCAGATGACCAATCAGGCGCATAATTCAGGCTCCAGCTTAAAGAAGATTCGTCAATGTGCAAACTAAACCAATGACTGGTGAGTGATTCTTCATGTTAGATTAAGATTAAGATTGATTAAGATTAAGATTAAGAAGTAAGAGCAGGAATGGGAGCAGAGGTAGAGGAACTCCAGTCGTGGCGCTAACGGATCAAAAAGATTTTCATCTTCTCCTTCATCCGCTACCAACAACAGAAATCACTTCCCCGCCGGCGCGAACTGCGCCACAAAACCGCCGTCCAGAGCGACTTTAAGTTTAAGCGTGTCCATGGACCCGAGGTTCAGTTGCTCGGTTGTGAGTTTGTTGGGGTCTTGCTCGGCATCGAAAGCATCTTTCCAGATCCGGGCGGTGTAACGGCCTTTGCTCAGGAAGGAGAGGGAAAGAGTCAGTTCGCGCGGTTGGCGGGCTGACATGCCGCCCACATACCACGACTTGCCTTTGCGGCGCGCGATGACCAGCAGTTCCCCGATCTTATCGGAGAGCACGCGGGTTTCGTCCCACCAGGTAGGGACCAGTTTCAGGAAATCGAATCCGGGTTGTGCTTCATACGCCGCCGGATAGTCCGCCACCATCGGGGCCGGATTATCGAAGCAGACGTACATGGCCAGCATGTGAGCGCGTGTGCCGAGCACGTTGGGCGCAACGTTGCGAGGCTTGAATTGGGCGCGCGGCACGGACCGGAATCCGCCAAGATGATAATCCATCGGTCCCGCTATCAGCCGGGTAAACGCCATCATCAGGTTGTGGTCGGGCGTGCAGCGGTCGCTCCACTTGAGGTATTCAAGGTTCAGCGCGCCTTCGTGGTTCATGAGATGGGGATAGGTGCGCTGCCAGCCGGTTGGCTTCCAGACGCCGTGCAGATGAATCAGGATGTGGTGACGGGCGGCGGCCTCCAGAACCTCCTCGGCGAACTCGATGGTTTCCTGATCGTCATGGTCGAAAAAGTCCACCATCATGCCGCTCCAGCCCATCTTTTCAAACGCGGCGAAGGCTTCTGCCACTCGTCCACGAAGCGCGCCCTGGTGAACCCAGGTCCAGAGCCGCACCTGTTTGGAATCCGCGTAGTTCCGGATGGCCGCGAGGTCAAATCCAGCGCGCGGACGGGTCACGTCGGTATCCGGGCCCGGCTCTACGCCCGGCTTCGATTGACGGTACCAGGGTGTAACCGTGTTTTCGGTCGAAGTGAGCGAATGGATCGAAAGGCGATTGCGGGCACAGAAATCGATGTATCTGCTGGCCATTTCAAACGAGAGGATGGGCGGGCCGGGTTGGCCGTCGTAAACGTCGCCGTTCCACCACGAGAACGTGAGCTTGTCAGGCTTGATCCATGAAACATCTTTGATGATGGATGGCTCGTTCAAGCAATAGAGCGTTTGTGATTCGAGCAAGGCGCCGGGACGGTCTGCGATCATCACCACGCGCCAGGGGGTGTGCATCGGCAATGGCCGCACCACCTTCGTTCCATCCGGACGCGGTGTGAGCTGGCTCATCAGCGCCGCGCCGGATTCGCCGCCGACGAAACGCAACGACATGCCGGCGTAGCGGCGCAGAGCAGCCTCGGTGATGGCCACATAGGTGTTGTCTTCCCAGGAGAACGTGAGCGGCAGATCTAACAGCGCGTTTCGCTTGATGTCCCGATAAGGAGTGCGGATGACATTGTGCTCGTGCGACGTTTTGTAGTTTTCGAGGTATTGGACGAAGGCTGTTGGCTCGCCTTCCAGCCGGAAGGAGGTTACCTCGTCGGTGATGATCACCGAAGCGGTTTTCTCCTTCGTGGCCGGCAGTTCGTAGCGCAGCGCAATGGCGTCGTCATAGCAGCGGAACACCACATCCGCCCGGCGGCCCCGCGGCGTCTCCAGCGTGTAATGGATTTCACGAAAGCGATCGTTCGCACGGTCCGATTTCCCGAACAGCACACGGACGCGTCTGTTTACGGATCGCCTGCGCTCTTGCACGACACGCACACCGGGCATCAGGTCGCCCGAATCTGCTGTCTGCAGGCCAAGACCGCATTCCGACAAGATGGTCCTGCCCCGAAAAGTGGCCGACCACCGTGGCCTTTCAGGCGACCCGGGCGCGGGCATTTCAATCGATGCCTTGATCCTGCCATCGGGGGAAGTCAGTAGAGAAACGTTGCCAGCTTGCAAGCCGATAGCTCCCAGGATCAGAAGTAGATCGATGATCACGAACACGGCAACACCCTTGGTGGGATAGCTGGCGCGGAAGTGAAACGGATTCATCGTTTGCTTCCGCCCAGAATGCACAGAGTCATTCCGGGATTCAACGGCAACGATATGGGGCAGCGGTTCGCCGAAAGACTTCCCTCGCATCAGGACCCTGCCTTGCGGGCAGATGTGTGGCAGCCTCTCGTTCGGCCTGTCCTTTAGGGACTTATCCCCGTTGTCTTTTCGTCAAAGATTTTTCTCCGGTTTCTGCCTTCGGCGGCTCTTTAATAGTAGAAACATGACTGACAGCCATGAATTGCTCGCCGCTTACGTGGAGTCGGGTTCTGAACCCGCCTTCCGGGAACTGGTCGCGCGCTACGTCGATCTCGTTTATTGCGCGGCGCTCCGCTTGGTCAACAGCGATTCGCATCTGGCGGAAGACGTCACGCAGACGGTCTTTGCCGATTTGGCCCGCATGGCCGGCAAGCTTTCGCGGGACACGATGCTGGGCGGCTGGTTGCATCGGCACACCTGTTTCGTGGCCAGCAACATCATGCGCCGGGAACGTCGTCGTCAGTTTCGGGAAAGGCAGGCCGTCGAAATGAATTCCATCGAAGACCACTCCGAGGCGAATCTCGCCGCCATCGCGCCGGTGCTGGATGAGGCGATTAATCAGCTCGGGTCCAAAGATCGCGCCGCCATTCTGCTCCGGTTCTTTGAGCAAAAGCCTTATCAGTCCGTTGGCGACGCTTTGGGCAGCAACGAGGAAGCCGCGCGCAAACGGGTCAGTCAGGCGCTGGAAAAGCTTCATGAGCTGCTGACGCGCCGCGGGGTGGTTCTGTCCGCAACCGCTCTGGGTTCGATCCTCACGACGCACGCCGTGACCGCCGGCCCGGTGGGTTTGGCCTTGAACGTTTCCACGGTGGCGCTGGCCACGGCAGCAACGGGCGGCGCAACAACCTTAACATTCCTGCAAATTATGAGCATGACCAAATTGAAAATCGCCGTAGCCACCGCTGTCGTTGCCGCCATCGCGGTTCCGCTGGTGATGGAACATCGGGAGAACCGCAAGCTGCACGAAGAGAACGCAAGGCTGCGTCAGCAGCTCGCGCAAAGTGATTCGTTGTCGGCGGAGAACGAGCGCCTTTCGAGCCTGCTGGCGCGGGCAAACCGTTCGCCGGCCGCAGCGACTGCCTTCACCAACGAGCAGCACCGCGAAGTGCTGAAACTGCGCGGTGAAGTCGGACGTTTGAAGACAGAGGCAAATACCCCGAAGCCGAGCCCCATCAGCGGAGTGATTTCGGATCCGGAAATGCGGAAGGCCATGCGGGACCAGCAGAAGATGGGAATGGCCATGATTTACAAAGGCTTCACCAATCGCGTCAGCCTGACACCGGACCAAATGGAGAAGTTCGTCGATCTGCTCGCCGACGACATCATGGAGAACGTCGATCACGTGGGCGTCGTGCTGCGCGACGGCAAATCGCAGGAGGAAATCCAGCAGTTGTTCGCAGCACAGGAAGCGGCTATGTTGGAAAAGGTCAGCGCCCTGCTGGGCCCCGAGAGTCTCGCCCAATATCAGGAGTACACCCGGAATCTGTCGAGCCACTTGACGGCTGAGGGATTCAAAGCGCAGTTGACCGGCGACAAGGCGGCCAAGGAAGAGAAGTCGAAGCAACTATATGAAGCCGTGCGGCAGGAGACCGAAGCGGTCCTGGCTGGGGCGGGTTTGCCGGCCGATTATCAGACGCTGCCGATCCTGAATTTTCGCAATCTCGCATCGGAACAGGAAGCGGAGAAAAATCTCAAACTCATGGACAGCATCCTCGATCGCGTGGCGGCGCGAGTGCCGTCGTTTCTAAGTCCGGAAGACATCAAAAAGTTCAGCGAGTGGCGCGCAAAAGCGGTCGATAGCAGTCGCATGGGGCTGACCATGAACCGCAAGATGATGGCGCCCGCCTCCAAATAGCGCTGAGGCTGCCAACGTAAGTTTTTCGAGACTGCCACGGCTGCTTTTCCCCCTTCCCAAGGCCGTCTGGATCCCTTAACTTGCGGCTCAATCTCAGCATCATGCCGAGTGTTTATATCAAAACCTACGGTTGCCAGATGAACGAGCGCGACTCCGAACAAGTCGCCTCTCAACTCGTGGCCAAGGGCTACAGCCTGGCTCCGTCGGAAGCCATGGCAGACGTCATCCTGCTCAACACGTGCAGTGTGCGCGATGCGGCCGAGCAAAAGGCCCTGAACAAAATGGAGAATATTGCGGCGGAGACGCGCCGCAGCCGTCCCGATGTCGTGCTCGGTTTTATGGGTTGCATGGCGCAGAGCCGCGGCAGGGAATTGATCGACCGGCTGCCAGATGTGGATTTGGTGATCGGCACGCAAAAGTTTCATCACGCGCCTGATTATCTTGACGACATCCTGGCGGGCAGGCGCAAGCGGATCGTCGATGTGGCAGAAGAGGCCGGCAGTCAGTCCACAATTCGAGACCATTTGCTCAATGGCAATGGGCATAAGGCGGTCTCCGCATTCGTCAGCATCATGCAAGGCTGCAACCAATACTGCACCTTTTGCATTGTGCCCTACACGCGCGGGGCGGAGCGAAGCCGCCCCATCGAGGATATCGTGGCTGAGTGCCGGGAGTTGGCGGCGCGCGGTGTAAAGGAAGTCACCTTGCTGGGCCAGATTGTAACCAGCTATGGCAAGCGTGAAATTGGAATGAAGGACGGGAAATCCGCCTTCGTGCAATTGCTGGAAGCGGTCCATGAGATCGACGGGTTGGAACGAATCCGGTTTACGTCGCCACATCCCAAAGGCTACGGCGATGATTTGGTGCAAGCCTACTCGCGTCTGCCCAAATTGGTGGAGAGCGCCCATATTCCGGTGCAGAGCGGGAGCGATCGGATGCTCAAGGCCATGCACCGAGGTTACACGCGCAAACGGTTTGTCAGCATTATCGAGAAGCTGCGCGAGGTAAATCCGCGCATGGGCGTCACGACCGACATCATCGTGGGCTTCCCGGGTGAAGCCGAGGCCGACTTTGAGGAAACGCTTTCTCTGGCTCGCGAAGCGCAGTTCGACAATGCGTTCATTTTTAAATACTCACCCCGCCGTGACACTCCGGCCGCCATCCTGCCGGATCAACTCCCCCAGGAAATCAAAGAAGAACGCAATGCCCGGCTATTGCAACTGGTGAACGAAATTGGCGCGCGGAAATATCGTGCGTGCGTCGGTCAGCGCGTGCAGATTCTGGCGGAAGGACCGAGCAGAAAGAATCCCGCGCGCATGATGGGCCGGACACGCAGCAACAAGATCGTGGTATTCGATGGTTCCGAGCGTCATCGCGGCCAGATCATGGATGTGAACGTGACTCGGGCCGGCTCATTCACGCTCTACGGCGATCCGGCTATTATTAATCTGGACTGAATCCCACATGCAGAACCCGAAGAATTCAGGGCGGGCGGGCAAACGGGAAAGTGAAAAGGTGACAAACGCGCTTTTATCCCATCCGCCTGCTTTCTCACTTTCTTGCCTGCCTCCAAAAAATCCATGGTGACGCTCAAACTCTCGACGCTCGCAATCATTTTGGGACTGCTCTACGGCTTGCCGCACCTTTTCGGCTTGCTCAAGCCTGGCCAATTCGGCGCCGTCGTCCGCAAGTTTCCGCGTTATACCCCGATTGGTTATCCGCTGATGCTGGCTGCCACCGTCTGGTTTCTGTACTACCTGAGCCTGGAAACAGTCTCTGAGTTCGCCAGCTTCAAACCGGTGCTCTATACATTATTTGGCGCGATCGGGGTTGGCGCCTGTATCTTCGTGAAAGATTTTCTGCCCGTGCGCGGGCTGTCGGTCTTGCTGTTGCTGCTGGCCAAGTTGATGGTGGACTCGGCTCGGTGGGTGGACACGGAATGGCGCCTGGTCATCACCACGTGGGCCTACGCCTGGGTGTTGGCCGGAATCTGGTTTACGATCTCGCCCTGGCGCCTGCGCGATCTCATTAACTGGGCAACCGCCAATGAGAATCGGATACGCTTTGTCAGCGGCGTCCGCCTGGCTTTTGGCATCTTTGTGACCGTGCTGGGATTGACGGTGTTTAAGACCGCCGAGCAAAAGACGGTTGCGCACAACACCTGCAAAACCCCGAGCGCCTTTTACGCGAGCAGCCGTTCGTTCTGGTTGTGACCCCCGGAAAGATTCTGGTCATTCGCGGCGGAGCCATCGGCGATTTTGTGTTGACTCTCCCTGCGCTGGCCGCGTTGCGGCGGCAGTTTCCACAAACCCGCCTGGAAGTGCTGGGGTATTCGCACATCGCTCAACTGGCCCTGGCCGGTGGACTGGCCGACGAGATCCGCTCTATCGATGCCCGACCGCTGGCGGGCTTCTTTGCGCGCGGCGGAAACCTGGACACCGCGTTGCAAGAGTATTTCAGCAGCTTTGCCATTATCATCTCCTATCTCTATGATCCGGACGAAACCTTTCAGGCCAACGTCACCCGCTCCTCCAAAGCCCAGTTTATCGTTGGACCGCATCGGCCGGATGAAAACGCCGGCGTGCACGCCACAGAAGTTTTTCTCAAGCCACTGGAGCGATTAGCCATTTTCGGCGCCGAAGCCGCGCCACGGCTGTCGCTTAATCCTCCATCGGCAACCATCCACCAACTCGCGGTTCATCCCGGCAGTGGCAGCGAACGCAAAAACTGGCCCGAAACAAAATGGATGGAGCTTTTGCAGGAACTCATCCGCGCCACGGAGATGAGTTTGCTGCTGGTCGGTGGCGAGGCTGAAGCAGGCCGATTGGCGCGGTTATCCGCCTCATTGCCCCGGTCTCGCCTTCAGCTTGCGGATAATTTGTCCTTGACCGAATTGGCTCATCGGCTGTCGGCCTGCTCCGCGTTCGTCGGCCATGATTCGGGCATTTCACATCTGGCCGCGGCCGTAGGCTTGCCTTCGTTGGTTTTGTGGGGCGACACCCTGGAAGCCGTCTGGCGTCCGCAGGGTGAACACGTGAAAATCGTGCGCGCCGGGGAGTCTTTGCGCCAGTTAAGTGTGACGCGCGTCATGGAAGAGTTGGCCGCGTTGGCGCCGAAGGCTGCCTTACGCTGCTGACGCGACGACGACTTCGATCCCTCTTTTGCGCAGAGCCCTTATCATGTCGGCGGGCGCGGCTTTGTCCGTGACAATCACATCCGGCACATCCAGGCCACATAACTGGGAGAGCGATTGGCGGCCGCACTTGCTATGGTCGAAACAGAAAATCACTTTGCGCGCCGCGTGGATCATTGCGCGCTGAATTTCGATGAGCAATCCATGGGAGTTACTGATGCCATCCAAGGTGAGACCTCCTGCGCTCATGATCGCGACATCAGCGCGAATCTTGGAAAATGCTTCCACCGCCAGCGGTCCCACCAACACGCCCAGCCGCGGATAGATCACGCCGCCTGACACGACGACTTCCAGTTTGTTGGCGGCCGAGAACAGGTTGGCTACCGGCAGCGAATTGGTGATGATCTGCGGTGTCTTGCTCTCCAGATGCCTTGCGACGTGATACACAGTTGTGCCGGCATCGATGATGACCGTTTGGTTTGGCAGAACCAGCTCCGCGCACGCCTTGCCAATAGCCTCCTTCTCCGCCAGTTGGTGCGTATCGCGCGCCGAAAACGTAAATTCGTCCGTGCGCGGATTGACCAACCGGGCTCCCCCATGCGTCCGCTGCACGCTGCCTTTTGCTTCCAACATGCTGACATCGCGGCGCACCGTGGATACGGACGCATCCACCTGCTCCGAAAGCTCCTCCAGCGACGCAAATTCCGTCTTCAACAAGTATTCTTCGATTCGCTTTTGCCGCTCTTCCGCCTGCATCTTTCCAATAGCGTGAAAGATATTGGAAGATTGTGCAAGTTTTTTGTTGACACTTTTCATGACTGGACGGAAGCTCGGCCCGGTTGAGCACGACGATCGGTCAGAGCGCCACAGCGCATCGGGCGGTAATCGAACACTTCGTTCGACGGGCTGTCTATCAGCGCCTGGGCAAGCCGCTGCCGCGGGCGGGGGCGGCGCCCAATCCACTCGTGGTCAACGTGAGCGCCCGGCATTGCCACCTGACTCAAGAAGCGGTGGAAATTCTCTTTGGCAAGGGGCGCCAACTCACCGTGCACAAATCGCTCTACCAGGAGGGTCAGTTTGCGGCTCGCGAAATGGTGACGCTGATCGGCCCGCGCAGCCGCGTGATTTCGAATCTACGCATTCTGGGACCCTGCCGCACATTGAATCAGGTGGAGCTGGCCTATACCGATGGCATCGCGCTGGGCTTTGAGCTGCCACACCGGATTTCGGGCGACATCAAAGGGACGATTGGTTGCATGTTGATGGGACCGGAGGGCTTTTTTGAAATGCAGGAAGGGGTCATTCGCGCGATGCGGCACGTTCACATGCATCCGGACGATGCGGCTTTTTACGGTGTGAAGGCCGGCGACCAGATGAAACTTCGGATTGGCGGTTCCAGCGGCCTGACGCTGGAAAAGATGCTGGTGCGCGTGGACAAGAGTTTCAAACTGGAGGTTCACATCGATACCGACGAGGGCAATGCGTGCAATCTCCAGCCGGAGACGCCCTGCGAACTGCTGGCATAGACAATTAACGAAAGGAAAACAAATGAGCGAAGCAATCGGAATGATCGAAACAAAAGGATACGTCGGCAGCGTGGAAGCCAGCGATGCGATGGTCAAGGCAGCCAACGTCACGCTGGTGAAGACCATCCCCATTGGCGGCGGGATGATTACCGTGCTGGCCCGAGGCGATGTGGGCAGCGTCAAAGCCGCCGTGGATGCCGGCTCCAAAGCGGCCAGCAAAGTGGGTGAGCTGGTCAGCTCGCATATTCTCGCCCGACCGCATGAGGATCTGTTGAAGACCTTTATGGCCGACTCCGCGCCAGCGAAGAAATAACTGGCGTCACGAAGGACACCTTGAAAGCTGAAACATAAAACCTGGACCTTAAGATTATGGCACAACAAGCAATTGGAATGGTTGAATGCAAGGGCCTCTGCGCCCTGCTCGAAGCCAGCGATGCCGCCCTCAAAGCGGCCAACGTCACGCTGGTTGGCTGGGAAAAAATTGGCAGCGGCTATGTGACCGCTTTCTTCCGCGGTGATGTCGCGGCCGTAAAAGCGGCCACGGACGCGGGCGCTGCGGCGGCTTCTCAGGTCGGGCAGGTCGTCAGCGTGCAGGTCATACCGCGTCCGCACGAAGGATTGTCCGGACTGGGGAAGTGGCTGCAATGATTTCTTAATCTTAATCTTAATCTTAATCGTAATCTAAAGCGGAGATTAAGATTAAGGATAGGATGAAGATTAAGACCCCGTCGCCCAATGAAAATCCTCGTCGCCAATCTCGGCTCGACCTCGCTCAAGTGGCGGCTGTTCGACTTTGCGAACAACCAGGAGCGCCTGCTCCATAAAGGTGGCTTCGAGCGCGTCAGCGATTATGCGAAGGCGATCGAGGATTGCCTCTCCGAGCTGAAGCAAGGCGAGGCCATTCAAGACGAGCGCGACCTCGCCGCCGTGGGCTTCAAGACGGTCATTGCCAAAAATGTGACCGGCTGCGTGCGCCTCGACGAAACGGTTGTGCGAGCGATGGAAGCCTTCAACGCCATCGCCCCGGCGCATAATCCGCCTTACATCACTGGCATTCGACTCTTTTCGAAGCGGATGCCCAGCACGCCCTTGATTGGTCTTTTTGAGACGGCTTTTTATCAGTGGGCGCCGGAGCCTGCGAAACGTTATGCCGTTCCTGATGCGTGGCACCAGGCGGGTGTGCAGCGGTGGGGCTTTCATGGCGCAAGCCACAAGTTTATTGCTGAACGGTCGGCGGAACTGCTGGGACGCAAAGAGGTGGCTGAACGCGCACGGCAACTTTACATCAATGGCGGCGCCAACACCGTGAGCGGACCGCCCTTGCGCGTCATTTCCTGTCATCTGGGCGGCAGCTCCAGCATCACCGCTATTCTGAACGGGGTCGCCATTGGCAACAGTCTGGGCATGAGCCCACAATCCGGTCTGCCGCAGAACAATCGCGTCGGTGACCTTGATTCCTTTGCCGTGCCATTCGTCGTGCGCGCGCTCGCATTGGGTCTGGACGAAGTCGAGCGGCAGCTTTGCAAGGAATCCGGCCTCAAGGGTCTCTCCGGCGTTTCCAATGACATTCGCGACATCCTGACGGCCGCCGTGCAAGGCAACCAGCGGGCGCAACTTGCGCTCGACGTTTTCGTGCACCAGGCACGGCACTGGATTGGCGCCTATCTCGCGCAGTTGAACGGCGCTGACGCTCTGGTCTTCACGGCGGGCATTGGCGAGAACCGTGTCGAAGTTCGCGAAGCCATTTGTGCCCATCTCGATCAGGTCGGCATCATTCTTGATGCGGACAAAAACAGACAAACAACCGCGCAAGAAGCGGTCATCAGCACGCCGGACTCGCGCGTGAAGATCATGGTCATTCCGACCAACGAGGAATTGGTCGTCGCTCGCGAAGTAAGACGCTTTCTCGAAAAATCATAAATCATAAATCATAAATCGTAAATCGTAAATAAAGCTATGGCTCATCAAGCAATTGGACTTATCGAAACTCGCGGCCTGGTCGCTTTGGTGGAAGGCACCGATGCGATGCTCAAAGCGGCCAACGTGGAACTGGCCGGTCCCATGACACAAGTGGGCAACGCACTCGTCACGGCCGTGGTCGTTGGCGATGTGGCGGCGGTCAAAGCGGCCACAGACGCGGGGGCGCAGGCCATCAAGGCGATCAAAGGCGAGCTCGTGAGCGTGCATGTCATCGCGCGCCCGCACGCCGATGTGGAAACCGTCCTGCCCAAGAAGAAGTAATCGGTAATCAGAAACCAGTAATCAGTCTTTAGGGCTGATCGCGCGTTCTCACTGATTACTGACTCACTGATTATTGGCCTACTGACCCACTGAACTATGTTCCTCGCCAAAGTAGAAGGCTCGGTTGTCGCAACCAAGAAAGACGCGTCCATGAACGGCCGCAAACTGCTCGTGCTTCGGCCGCAGCTCGTGGACGAAAAGGACGCGACCAAATTCCGGCCCGGAGTGAACACGATTGTGGCCGTGGACTCCGTCGGCGCCGGCATCGGCGAGATGGTGATGTTCTGTCAGGGCAGCTCTGCCCGCCTGGCACCGAACCTCAAAGACGCGCCGGTTGATGCGGTTATCATCGGCATCGTGGATTCCGTCGACGTGCTTGGAAAACAAATTTACAGCGCAAAAACTTAGCCCCAGCCATGTCGGACAATTGGATCATTTTGATTCCCGAAAATCCGGAGACAATCCCAGTGCAGGCACAGCAGCAGCACGCTCTTCAAGCGTTTCAGAGATTGGCGCCCAAATCTGACAAGATTGAAATGGAGGTTTCCAAGGAGCTTCGTTTCATTGATTGCGGACAGAACTTCGAGCGCGTGCGCTGTTCAGCGTGCGGCAAGGAACTTGAGGAAAATTGGTGGAATGAGAGAATGAATGAGGAATTCGAGTCCGGGCTGTTTCTCAAGGAAATGGAGCTTCCGTGCTGCGGAGTGAAGCGGACATTGCATGACCTTCGATACGAGTGGCCACAGGGGTTTGCTCGATTCAGTCTCGAAGCGATGAACCCAAACCTAGGTAAGCTATCTCTTGACCAAGTTACCTCGCTGGAAGCAGCTCTCGGCTGTCCACTACGAGTCATCTACCGGCGCTTCTAATCACTATGAATGCTATCAACGAAACTTTGATCCGCGACGTCGTTCAGGAAGTGTTGGGCCGGTTGGGTCAGGTGCCTGCACAAGCGGGCAGGCAAACGGCACCTTCGGCTCCCGCAAAGGAACTTTGCGGCTGCAATGGCAAAGGCCACGGCAATGGTTCTCCAGGCTTGCGTGGCAAGTTCGGTGTTTTCGCTGATGCTAATGAGGCGTGCGCCGCCGCACAGGAGGCGTTTCGCCAGCTTCAGGAAAAGGGCGTCGCCGCTCGCCGGAAAGTGGAAGAGATCGTCAAGACGCTCTGCGACAGGAATGCCGAGCAGTGGGGCCGAATCGAGCTTGAGGAGACGAAAATCGGCCGGCTCGACCACAAGATCGAGAAGCTGAAGATCATCAAGCTCGTTCCGGGTGTGGATTGGCTTCGACCCGATGGTCACAGTGGTGACCATGGCATCACGCTCGAAGAATACACACCCTTCGGCGTCGTCGCCGCCGTCACGCCCAGCACGCATTCCATCCCGACCCTGAGCGGCAATGTTGTGAACATCGCCGCGGCCGGAAACGCGGTCGTCTTCAACGCGCACCCTGCCGCTACGCGTTGTGCTGCCGTTGCCGTACGCGCGTTCAACGAAGCGATCTACCGCGAGATCGGCATCGAGAACATCGCCTGCATCATCGAGCAGCCGACCATTGAGTCCTTCAACACCATGGCCAAGCACGAAGCCGTGCGTTTGCTGTGTGTTACCGGTGGGCCCGGTGTGGTGAAAGCCGCGATGCAGACAGGCAAGCGAGCCATTTGCGCCGGCCCTGGCAATCCCCCCGTGCTGGTGGACGACACCGCATGCATGAAACGCGCGGCCAAAGCTATCATTGAAGGCGCTGCTTACGACAACAACTTGCTTTGCATCGGCGAAAAAGAAGTGTTCGCGCTCGAAAACATTACGGACAAGCTGATGGCCGAAATGGAAAGAAGCGGCGCGGTGCGGCTGACGAACGCGCAGCTCGACGCGCTGACCAAAGCCGCTTTCACCTTCAAGCCTGGCGAAGGCGGCGGCTGTCCTCATGCCTCCGTGAACAAGGATTTCATAGGCAAAGATCCGTCGGTGCTGGCCAGGGCGGCGGGCGTGAATGTCTCCGCGGGGACGCAATTGCTGTTTGCGGAAACGGACGCCAGTCATCCGTTCGTGGTGGAAGAACAGATGATGCCCTTTCTGCCCATCGTGCGCGTGAAGAGTGTCCAGGAGGGCATCGCACGTTCCGTCGAGGCCGAGCACAGCTACAAACACACGAGCATCATCCATTCGCACAACGTGGAGCACATGACTGCCATGGCGCGCGCGCTCGACACGACGTTGTTCATCAAGAATGGCCCATGCATGGCCGGCCTGGGTCTGGGCGGCGAAGGTTACCTGAGTTACTCCGTCGCGACACCGACCGGTGAAGGCGTGACGAATCCGAAGACATTCACGCGCGTGCGGCGGTGTGTGATGGTGGACAATCTAAGGATTTATTGATGAACCACAAAGACATAAAGAGCACAAAGAAATTGCAGAAGAGAGAGACAACCAATCTTCCCCTCACTCCGTCTTTGTGCTCTTCGTGTCTTTGTGGTTCCAAACCTGGGATATGCTCCTAGCTCGAGTCGAAGGCAGTGTGGTCGCCACGCGCAAACATCCAAGTTTGAACGGATGGCGGCTTGTTATTTGTCAGCCAATTAATCGCGCGGGCGAGCCTGAAGGGACGCCGCAGGTAGCCATCGATGCGCACGGCGCGGGCATGCATCAGCGTGTGGTGATTTCCTCCGATGGCGCGGCGGCACGTACTGCGGTCAACGATCAGAAAAGTCCGGCGCGCTGGATGATCATTGGCATCGTGGATGAGCAAGAACCCGCATGAAAATTCCAAGCGCTCAGCTCAAAATTCCAAAAAAACACCAGGCGCCAAATTCCAGACACGAGCGCGCACAGGCACGCGCTGGAATGTTTGCGCTTGCGATTGGGGGCTTCTCTGGAGCCTGGAGCCTGGTATGGGGAGCTTTTTCATCATGAGACTGGGAAGCGTCATTGGCCGCGTGACGTTAAGCCAAACCGTGCCTGCACTGGTAGGCGGGCGCTGGCTGATCGTCAGCCCATTCACGCGCGACCATTTTCAACGTGGCGCGCAGGCCCCAGCCGGCCTGAGCAGCGAGCCAAGCCTCGTCGTGTACGACAACCTCGGCGGCGGTGTCGGCCAGACCATCGGCTTTGTGGAAGGACGCGAGGCGGCCTCGCCATTCGACCAGCCGACGCCCGTCGATGCCATCAATGCGGCGCTGGTCGATGACATCTTTTACTCCCCAGGCCGCAAATGAAAACCGTCATCAGCGCCAAAGATGTGGAAGAATTGCTGCGCCACGGCGGCGATGTGAAGAGTCTGCCGGGCGATGCCATCCTGACGCCATCGGCGCGCGATCTCTTGCGCGAACTCGAAGGCCACCGAACGCCCCGGTCGGATGGAGACGCACCGGTTGCTGCCAATGGCGAACCTCCGAAGCGTCTCAATTCAAAGAGTCCGAAGAGCGAACTCGACGCGTTGTTCCACTCGGCCTACTGCCACAACCTCAAGTTGCAGATCTGTGAAGTGGGCCGGCGCTTGTGGCAACGCGCCTACGTGGATGGCAACGGCGGCAACATTGCTGTCCGGATCGGCGAGGACATCGCCTTGTGCACACCCACGCTCGTGAGCAAGGGATTCATGAAACCCGAGGACATGTGCCTGGTGGACTTCGAGGGCAGCCAGCTTTGCGGCGAGAAGAAGCGCACCAGCGAGATCCTGATGCACCTGCAGATCATGCAGCGTCAGCCTCGCGCCGTGGCCACGGTGCATTGTCACCCGCCCTACGCGACGGGATTTGCCGTGGCCGGAATGGAGCCGCCCACGTGCATGATCCCGGAGTACGAGGTGTTTTCGTCGGTAGCGATTGCGCCCTATCGCACGCCTGGCACGCCGGAGATGGGCAAGCTCGTGGCCGACCTGGTGGACCAGCACAATACGATTCTTATGGCCAACCACGGCGTGGTTTCCTGGAGCCATCTCCATGTCGAGGACGCCTACTTCAAGATGGAAATACTCGAGGCCTACTGCCGCACGGTGATGGTGGCTTCGCAGCTTGGCAAGCCGGCCAATACCATGACCCCGGCGCAACTTCAGGACTTGTTAAAAATCAAACAAAGCCTCGGCATCCCGGACCCACGCTTCGGCTTGAAGGAAGCGGAACTGTGCGACAACTGCGAGTGGCGACCGGGCGTGCAGTGTTCTGTTTCAGCAGAGGTAGACGTTTCCGCGGGTGCCGATGCGGAGGCAGAAGCGGCCGTGCAGGCCATTACCGACCAGATCATGTCGCGGTTGAAGTGAGAAACGTCATGATGCACCACAAAGACACAAAGTCCACCAAGACGGACGGCAGGCAATGCATCCTCCATCTTCGTGTGCTTTGTGTCTTTGTGGCTAACTCAATATGAAAGTGACCATCATCGGCGGCGGCGGGCGCGTGGGCTCGTGCGCGGCATTTGCCCTGCAATGCGCCGGGCTTGTGGCTGAGATCCAAATCCTCGATGCCAACAAGGACATGGCCGAGGGCGAAGCGCTCGACCTGCTCCATGGCAGCGCCTTTGCAGGCGATCAAAAAATTTACTCCGGAGACTATGCGCGGGCGGCGGATAGCGACCTGTTTCTTATCACCGCCGGCCTGCGCCGTCAGCCTGACGAGTCCCGGCTCGACCTCATCCATCGCAACATCGCGCTGTTCGTGCAGATTCTCGACAGCATCAAATCCGCGGGCTTGCGCACGGACGCGCATGTTTTTGTGGTGTCGAATCCTGTGGACATCCTCACGCATCTGGCGGTGCAGCGACTGGGCTTGCCCTGGCAACAGGTTTACGGCCTGGGCACGATGCTCGATACGTCGCGTTTCAGTTCCTTCATCGCGGACGAACTCCAACTTGCGCCCACTCAGGTGAAAGCCCTTATTCTCGGCGAGCATGGGGACTCGATGGTGCCGATCTGGTCGTCGGCGACAGTGAATGGACTTCCTCTGAGCGGCCTGCCGGAATGCACGGCCGGTTTTCAGAACGCGGTGTTTGAACGCACCAAGGGCAGCGGCGCCGAAGTGATCAAGAAAAAGGGCGGCGCCGGTTGGGCGGTGGGCATCGCCATCCGCGATGTCATTCACGCCGTGCTGTTGAATAAGCGAGCGCTGCTGCCCGTATCGTCATTGGTTCAGAGTGCATATGACATTCGCCAAATCTGTCTGAGCGTGCCCAGCGTCGTCGGGCGGCGTGGCGTGGAGAAGCACGTCGAGATCAAGCTATGGCCCAAAGAGCTGACGGGCTTGCAGAACTCGGCCAAAGCACTGAAGGAGACGCTGGCCAAAGTGAAGGTTTAAACCACAAAGACACGAAAGGGTGTGAACCACAAAGACACAAAGAACACAAAGAACACAAAGATGTTAAGACACGAAAGAACGCAGGTGATATCAGGATCGAAGATATTCCGAAATAGAGTGATTGGCGCTGCTATAGAAGATGCGTCGGCATTTATAAGCTTTGTGCTCTTTGTGTCTTTGTGGTTTTGAACACGAAGAACACAACGGTGTGAACCACAAAGACACGAAGAACACAAAGAAACGATCGATGGATACCAGGATCGAGGATGCAGCGAACAAGGTAATTGGCGCTGCCATTGAGGTGCATCGGCATTTGGGGCCGGGTTACCTTGAAAGTGTCTATGAAGAGGCTATGGCAGTGGAATTAACTCTTCGCGGTATCCCGTTTACGCGGCAATCCGTCTTCGGGGTGGACTACAAGGGGCATGCCGTCGGCATGGGAAGATTGGATTTGCTCGTGGATGGATGTCTGCCGGTTGAACTCAAAGCAGCGGAGGCGTTGGTGCCTATTCACACAGCGCAGGCGCTGTCATATCTGAAAGCAACGAAGCATCGGCTTGTGTTGCTGATTAACTTCAACGTTCCTGTGCTCAAAGATGGGATCAAACGTGTCATCCTCTAGCACAAAGATGGATAACAGGATCGAGGATATGGCGAACAGAGTAATTGGCGCCGCTATTGAGCTGCATTGCCATTGGGGGCCAGGTTACCTTGAAGGTATCTATGTTATAGCTTTGTGCTCTTTGTGTCTTTGTGGTTTTGAAACATGAAGTCTCTCGACACCAAACTGGCCGAGATCAAAGCCAATCCTTCTTCGCGCGCATTTATCCTCGCCGACGCGAAGGATGCAGATATGGCTTTTGGGGTGCGGGCGCCGGGACCGCGCTCCTATCTTTCGCAGCGCGGTGAACGAGCGGCGCGCTTCTCGCCGGAGGTTTGGTCGCGCGATGAGTTTGGTTACCGCAATCTGCCGGAGTTTCTCGACATCGTTCGTGAGGTGGTTCATCAAGGCATCGCGGACATCATGCTCATGTCCGCTTACGTGAACGAACAGTTGAGCATCAAGGAAGGTCTGTTCCGGAACTCGCATGTGACTCCGGCCGCGCGCGCCAATGATACCACCGATGTGTGGGCGGTGCGTCACGGCTGTTACACCAAAGAGCCAGTCCAGCCTTTCCGCTCCGCCACCATCGATCATATCCAATGCGGCAAGGTCGAATGCGACCGCGATGGCGCGGCGTTTCCGGGCGCGAACCTGGGCCTTTACTCGGTGACTTTCATCAATAACCTGGACCACGACCGGGCGACGCTCGAAGCATTCAAACAGTTCCGCGAAGAGGCCGAACGCAAAGGCTTTCGCTACTTCCTCGAAGTCTTCGACCCGAATGGGCCCACCGGCATTCCCTCGGAGAAACTGGGGGAGTTCATCAACGACAACATCATTCGCGCGCTGGCTGGAGTGCCGGAAGCCGGCCGGCCGCTCTTCTTGAAGATCGTCTATCACGGGCCGAGAGCGATGGAGGAACTGGCTCAGTACGATCCGAATCTGGTCGTCGGTATTCTGGGCGGGAGCGCCGGGACGACTTATGACGCCTTCAAACTTATTCACGAGGCGCAAAAGTATGGCGCGCGCGTCGCCCTTTTCGGTCGAAAGATCAACAACGCCGAACATCAACTGGCGTTCATCGAAATGCTCCGGCTCATCACGGAGGGAAAGATCTCGCCGGAAGAGGCGGTGCGCGCCTATCATGGAGTGCTCCAAGGCAAAAACATCAAACCGAAACTGTCGCTGGAGAAAGATTTGGAGCTCACGGACCAATCCATGAGTTATGATGGCGGCGCTGCGGCTCGCTCCAGGATGGTGGTTCGGCACAAGCCCGTGTACGACTCCGTGCCTCGATCAGCCAACCATGGCCCGGCCAATAAATCCGGCGGCAGTTCAGACGCTGCATGGCCCACCCATTCCAACGGCGCTCCTGATTTTGAGACGATGAATGCGGCGCAACGTCAGGCCTACCATCAAGCTCGGTTAACGAAAAAGTTCCGTTGAACGGACCAATGACGGAGGGGGCGCAAGAACGCCGGCCGCGAGCGCTCGAACTCCTTCCATGACCGAGGCTACTCGGTTCCTTGCGATTTGTGACAGAGAGCTGGGACGATTGGCGCAGTCACCGCCTTGAATCGTGTTTCCCGAAACGGGCAAGACGCCCGTCAACCCATAAACCAACGGCTGTTGGAAGAATTCTGTTCGTGCAATTGGCGGGAGCGGCGGGGCTCGAACCCATTTAACGCACTTCGCAAATTTTCGCGAACATGCATCAAACCCGCGTAAATACGCGCGATTCTGCACTCCCGCATTTTTGACGACACGAAAGGAAATACGTCATACGCGAAAAAATTTTGTCAGGAATTGTCAGGAATCCACATTGTTGGGTGTCTCTCTACTCATCAGGCGGCGCGCGCCTTGACGACGCTGGTCCAAGATGCCGTCAGAAAGGCAGGCACCCAAAGGATCGACGGGGTTGTTGGGTGAGGTGCGCTTTAGCAGCTCGGCAGCGCCCACCGACTCTTCGAGCGGGCTACACATGGAAGAAACCAGCCCACACCAAGCGAAAACGCCCTCAATCGACGCCGAGAGAACCTGCTGCTCAACAACGTTTTCCAAAAGTGGTTTCTTAGAAGAGTGATGGTGTCTGCGTTGAACCTCACACTTCGAGTCGAAGTTTCTGCGTCATGTGATGCGCACGGGCAACATCGGCGCGTTCAAGCTATCGAGCGTGGCCAGCGCTACTACAGGGGGCACAAGAAAAACCTGGAATTCCGCATAAAATCTTATGTCGCATTTTTGCCTCGTTCTGGCATGGTCTGGCTTATGGAAGGTTCGCGCGAGATACCCTCTTCTAAGCGGACGGAATGGTTCGCCACAACGCACTGGAGTGTCGTGCTCACGGCCCGCGACGGGGATACCACGCAGGCGGACGCAGCGATCGAGAAGCTCTGTCGCGCCTACTGGCAGCCGCTCTACGCCTATGTCCGGCGCGAGGGCTACGGCGTGGAGGATGCACAAGATCTGACCCAGGAATTCTTTGGCCGGTTCCTGGAGAAAGATTGGCTGGGACACTTGCAGCATCAGCAGGGCAAGTTTCGGTCGTTCCTACTGACATTCCTGAAACATTTTTTATCGGACCAACGCGATCGGGCTCGTGCGCAGAAGCGGGGCGGTCGCTACAGCTTCATTTCGCTCGATCAGTTTGCTGCTGAGGAACGCGACCGAGTCGAGCCAGCCGATAGGCTCACGGCCGACCAAATCTATGAGCGGCGCTGGGCGCAGGCGCTGCTTGCCCGCGTCGCAGAACGTTTGCGCGAGGAGCATCGCGCTGATGGCCGGCTCGAAGTATACGAGACGCTGGTGGCCTTGCCGCATGGTAAGCGGGCCGAAGGTGGTTACGCTGACATCGCCGTGCGTTAGAAATCCTTCCGATGGAAGTCAAAGGCAAGACCAACCTTCCCTCTCCCGCCTTTAAAAGCAGACGTTGGTCTATCTACTATTAGTTAGGCATCACTACGCGCATGACCCAGTTCATCCATCCTTCTGCCGTCAGCTACAAAGACATTGACCTATCGTGGATGATCGGGCGTGTTGTTACCGAGGTTTCGTTCAGCGAGCCAGAGCTTTGGTATTTCTCGTTTGGCCCGGAAGTCAGCATCGGGGTCGAGTGTCTTTGGCGTATCGTCGAGCACGGGCGGATTGGGTTGACGAGTGACGACCACGGACACCAGTTTGGTTTGCCTGCTCCCGTTGATGCGGTTGCACGCAGCACGGATGCGCTTTCAGGACATCGCGTCACAGCGGTTCAGTTGCGCCCGTTCACAGCGGACTTGGTGATTGAGTTTACAGATGACTTGCGGCTAGAGATTATCCCGACGTCATCAGGCTACGAGGCTTGGCAGTTGCGTGACGCGGCAGGCATGTCATACATCGCAGTTGGTGGAGGAGAAGTTAGTAAATGGAAACCGTGACACCTAACCATGCTGCAGCGAACCTGTCCATCGCGCTGTGGTTGCAATCCCCGCGTCGTTAGGCGGCAGCACGCGTCATGAACATTCAACGCCAAATGTTCAGTTGCTGGTGGCTTGCTGCGTCGTTCATCAGTCTATTTGCGTGCATCACGCCGCTATCTGCTCAGACAGAGTATTTGCGGTATCTGGACACTACCCGCAACTTGAAGGTAGGTGATTCGGAGCGTCAGGTGGAGACGACGCTTCAACGTTTCGATACGGAGAGTTGGAGTTCATTGACTAATCTCTACCCGCGGCGACTTCAGTTTCTGGCAGGGCAGAGAGTTTTAGCTTGGCTTACGCATCCTAAGCGCCAAGTGGGAGAGGGATACATCCTCGCGGTTTTCTCCGCCGATGGAAAGTTGTCAGACCTTTTGCGTTTTGAGCCTCAGTTGCGAATTTTTCCGCTCGTGCGCGGTCCACACGCTCAACGATTGGCGTCCATCAAGAAGGGCATGAGCATTGATGACATGTATCGGCACATCGGAGAGGTCGCCCCTGTCCGCCTACTATCGCGGCGAGGACGGCAGATGGATTGTTCACTTTTCGTATCAGGGGGCCGGACCCGATTTCTGGGATTTATGAGGCAGAGGCCGCGACAGGCACGATACTGAGCGTCCATGTCTCGCGCATTTGAGAGATAGATATGAGTACCACGTCGCCTATCAAGGCTGCTCCAGTGAACGCGCCGATTGCGCCGTGGTTCCATTTCGGGCATCGTTGGCGGCGCGTCACTGAGCAGCAGCGTTAGGCCGCTTATGGACACCGCACTTGCAGGAGTTGCTGCTGTTGTGTTGGGGCTGCTGTGGGCCGTCATCACTGCCATTCCGCTGTTCCTGTTTGGGTTCTGCCTCCACAAATGTTTCACCTACTTCTCCGAGACGTTCCGCAACACGCGTTTGAAGCGCCTGCTCCTTCCTGCGATCACGGGTTTTCTTTTCGTGGTAGCAGGTCTGGCGACACACATCGCCACGCTCGATCTCACTGGCCCGTCAGACCAAGCCAAGCTCTCCTTGTTTTTTAGCGCGTTGCTGTTGGTAGTGGATCTGCCGCTTATTCTCGTGTGCATCTTTGTTGGGATTTGGCATTATCGCAGACGACGACGCGCTCTAGCGCCGCCACTTTCATGAGCACACAACGGCCTAACGAAAAAAGGATAGCATTGACCGCACGCGCGCCGAGGGCGTAATCCACGTTCCCGGAGAGCAGACACCTTTCTTGCTTTCATCGCGAGCCATCGTATCTAGGCCGCTTCAAATTGTTACACATCCTTGACAACTCGGCTCCAACTTGCGGTGTTCACTTTGAAAATGAAGACGACAAAGCAGTTGGTTCTCGGCGCAATCACTGCGCTCGTACTCTGCGGTTGTACGACCACGCAGCATACGAGCCAGAAGTGGGAGTACCGCGTTGTGGGTGGCTACACAAAGCCCGGCGTTGGAGGCGGGCCGATGCTCGAACCTCAGTTGGAGTCCGCTGGCGGCGAAGGTTGGGAAGCCGTTTCTTGGGCGCAGGCGGGCGACAGTCCGCCTTACTACCGAGTATTGCTGAAGCGATCAAAGCGGTGAGCTTCGGATTTCAGATGCGGCCTAACAAAAAAAGGAAGTTAGCTAACCGGAAGTGAAGCGGCACCACACGTCATGCGCTCTACACTTACATTTGCCCTCAGTTCGAGCTTCCTGATACTTGCCGCCGGGTGTGATACGCGTTCCAGGAACCACGGCGCGGATTACAGCCGCACTACCTGCCGCGCGAACCTTCAGATGCTCCAGAGTG
>Ga0105252_10000274_pt1 | contig 41410 bp, 55 predicted proteins | sample EasRivMeERMZT100_FD_89675 | JGI IMG/M metagenome (GOLD analysis project Ga0105252, IMG submission 89675) | Soil microbial communities from meander-bound floodplain in the East River, Colorado, USA - East River MetaG ERMZT100 | ecosystem: Environmental > Terrestrial > Soil > Floodplain | place... | reverse complement strand
TGCTGAACTTCTTCATACATCTCAGGATGGTATTTCTTAGGATATCCAGTAGGCATCGTTCTACTCCATAATTGCGGGGGAGGGTACGCTAGACTGTGGCCCTCCCCCTTTCAGTGTGCCTTACGAACACACCTGATCTGTGCCGTTGACATGCGTCCAACAGCAGATGGTCTTGCCATTAATCGTGTAGCAAGTTTGATTGGCATAGGCCGGGATCACCCCCGCCATTATTGCCAAGATAATTACGAGATACTTCATAGTTTTAGCTCCATGCATCAAAGTTAACGTAACATAAGCATACTACCACAAAAAAACCTTCTTGACTAATATCTTAATTAAGAAGGCTTGGAGTGTGGCGCCCATTCCCAAATCGTTTCCATCGGGGCACCGAATCCACCCATCTGTGTCTTAGGGCGAAAAACAATACCTTTCTGGATATTTCGTTCTAATGCATCATCTCCACCTAACCATACAAGATGTTCTTGTATCATATCTTTAGATACATCTTTAGGTATAGATAAGAAATCACTATTTCCATCTTCATCCGTTGAATGCGATAGCCCAATGATGATCGCGTTACCACTAAACGGAATAGGAGATTCTAAGAACTTGAAATGTTGATTGTACTTGAGTAAACCTTCCTCATCTATCATCATTGATATATGAGGAGCGAGGCCAACGTATTGCACCATCGTACATTTAAGGACCAGTCTGACTGCGTCCATCCAATACTCGTTCGCCTCTTCGGGAAGTAAGACGTCGCTTACCTCCTTTTCGTAGGTGTTTATTAAGATTCCTCTCATGCCACCATTTCCTTATCTTACCCCACCGTGAGGGAGGAAGCTCAAGATATACATCGGTATCTAGTAGAGCTTCTAGCTCCAATCTCAATCGTTCCCTATCCTCCTTGGTCTTAGCAGCTATGATACGATACTCAAGTGTACTGGCCTTCCTGTACAATTGATAGAATGAACGAAATTTCATGTTGCCGCCTTATGTCTTAACCTTAACGATAACTCCATTCTTTGCTACACATGCTGCATACCACTTATGAGGTTCAGGATAATGTGGACCCTCAATATAAATGTTTCCATCTTTGGGTTCATTACCTTCAAATGGACCAGGTTGATAATAAGTCACCTCTTGCCCATCGGCCACCGCCAACTTGAGGGCTTTCTTAGTTTTGAAGTTGATGTGAGTGTACATTAGCGTGCTCCATATTGTTCCAATACTTCATCTATTTCGTAGAACCTACTGATCGGGCGCTTATATAGATTAGTTATGTGATCCCGACGACAATTCATCCACTGACCATTGCTGGCTTTGTAGAATACTATGTCAGTTCGGCCCTGCTTCTTGTACCACTTGGCCGACTCAGCCGCTTGACGGATGTTCATTAGATGCTCCGTGTTTGCTTACACATTTACCCTAACACACGAAGAGGCTCCATGTAAATAATCTTATTTGGGAATAGGGGAGGGCACATGGAGCTGGACCTCCCCCACCCAACTGAGGCTACCGGGGTAAGAGTAGCCTCAGTCTGACTTGAAAATGCTATCCTGGCACATGAAACATAGCCCAGAAATCTGGTACTCCTTTATATACAAAGGAGTAGGAAAATCTTTGATTTCTATGGCTCGTTTACATAGCGGACAAGTATTTGCATCAATAGATGCTACTGTACCTGGAAATATACGTTCTATAAAGTCACGCATTTCTGGTGACTTGTTGCTCATTGGTCTTTTCATAATACGCTCCATGTTTTAGTCAACAGTGCAGTATAGCATACAATTAGGGCTGAGACAACCCCAAAAAACCTGATCGGTAACCTTCACGTATTTTAACCTTTACACTCCTGTTATATTGTGCTATAATGTACGGGCTTAGGAAAGAGTATGGGGGACACTCAAAGCCCCACCTCGGGCAGAGGCCTCTCCGGTCTCCAGATAGCCGGTGTCCCCCAATTCCTACTAAGCAGCCTTTCCTAAGCAGTTAGGCCATCTGTTAAAATGGGGTTATGATGCATGAGCTTCTTAACGACATCGCTATTGCGCTTAATGCTCACAAATCGGGTAAGTATTATGTCGCCAAATGCCCGCTCTGCAACCACGATAAGTCCACTCTTAATATATGGATAGCTGAAGATGGCAAGATCGGAATACGTTGCTACTATAGTATTCTTGGTCGTTGTCATAGTATCGCTCATATATTTTACCTCCAAAGTCTGGGGGTAAATGTGGCACTGGATGATCTAACGGGCAGTCGACAGAATCCTAGTGATACTTGGAATCAAATCTGGAATGGAGCCGGCCCTATCATGGACTCCTACGCGGATGAATATCTATTCAGGCGTGGTATAGATATCCGTAATCTTCCACTTGCATTTCTAGATTCCATCAGATGCGTTAATCACCTCAAGCACCCCTCAGGCCCCCGCCTGCCATCACTTATTAGCCTACTCACTCACGCATCTACGAATAATCATTTAGCTATCCATCGTACATTTCTTAATCCACTTGGAACTGATAAGTTTAACGGCGATCCAAATAAGATGACCCTCGGTCCCACGAAAGGCGGGGTGGTGAAGTTTGGTGGGGTAGAAGATGGAAGTATAGCCATAGGCGAGGGGATAGAAACCTGTTTATCGGCATATCTTTTACATGGTTGGAATGTCTGGGCGACAACCTCAGTCGGTGGGCTGTTGCAATTAGAGTTTCCACCTGAGGTTAAACAAGTGATCCTATTACAAGATAGGGATGATGCAGGATCACATGCGGCATACTTAGCTCAAGAACGTTACTTTCAGCTCAAAGTATACCCACATCTGCCGTCACAGGGGTATAAAGATTTTAATGACGAGCTTCGGGGGTACTAAGTGGCCGAGATTCACAGCTTTGAAGAAGCTCAGATTAAAGATTTCTATGGGAAGCTATATCAGGATCGCATTGATAGTAAAGATACTGTAGCTGTAGAGTATGTGAGTAAAGCAGAAATTGAATTAAAAGCTGGAAAATATTTGAGCTTTGAAGATACTAAGCCTGTTATTAGGAGAGCAGTAGCTATTGGAGTAGATTATGCATCTTTATCTGATCATCTATTAGAGCAGATAGCGGTTACTATTAAGCCGATGCTAGCTTTAAAGCAGATTAAAGATGCTAGACAAAAGGTAGATAATTTTGCAAAGCAGTACAGAAAAGAGTTACTTCATAATCTTAATAAAGATTCAGGAGCATTAGATCTTAAAGAACAATATATCCGTAAGTTTGTTATGTTTCCCAATGGTAGAGAATGTACTATATATGATATTGATGGTGAATTTCCACCAGTTAGTTTAACTAATTTCAAATTAAGGCATGATCATAAGGAATTATATGATGAACGAGAAAATGAACGTATTGGTATGGGGACTTATCTATTAAAATATACTCAACTACGAATTATTACAGGCTTTACTAATCAACCAGATAATCCTCATTTAATAACTAAACCTACCTCTATTACGGGAGAGTGGAATATCGTTGTAAATAATTGGAAAGGATTTTCAGTAGCAGAAAGTCCGCCTATAATCGATCCTGAAAAGAAATGTGCATTATTTCTTCATCATCTTAAGATAGGACTGTGTAATGGAGATAGCATAGCTTATCAATCTTTAATTGTATGGTTAGCTCATATGATTCAGAAACCTACTGAAAAACCGGGTATCTGTGTGCTTTCAATTGGACTAGAGGGAGTAGGAAAAGATTTAGCTGCTGCTTATATTAGTAAGATGATCCACCCATCGCATGTCAATACTGCTCTTATGGCAACTGATATTGCGGGGGAATTTAACCGTTTGTCTTTTGAGAATAAGTTATTTGTTTGTTTATCCGAGTTACCAGTTCTTAATAAAGAAATAGGAATTCTTAATAATTATATTACTAATCCTATTATTGTATTAAATGATAAGAATGCTCCCAGATACTCTATGAATTGCATGATGCGATGGTTCCTTAGTACAAATAAAGAAAACGCCATCAGTATGACCAGTAATACTAGACGACAACTGGTCATTCATGCTAGCGATCATTGGGCAAATCAAGCAAAAGCAACTCCAGAACAGAAGGAAGCACGAAAACAGTATTTCACTAAGATAGTTGAAGAAATGGAAAATGATGGACCAGCGGCCCTCTATCAATATCTTATGTCTATAGACATATCCAATATTCAAATTCAACATATAGATCTAGATACATCAGCGCGTCAAGATGTCGTAGAGTTGTCTAGGTCTGCAATGGAGATATTTATAGATGAGCATATTATGGGTAGAGGTGTTATTCCTGCTGGAGTTAATTTTGGAGAAATTCCTTTAAATTTAGATACAGAAACTATTATAGTTAGCGATATGATTAAAGATTCATACGCATGTATGATAGATAATAATAGGGAATTTAGATCTGAGAGTAGACGACTCATGCCTAAGAAATTCATTATGGCATTAGGATTGCCGTGGGAAGGAACAAAAAATAATTGGAAACACTATAAATTGATGAGTGGTAAGGGAAATTCATGCCAGTATATCTTTCCACCCCTTAGCTTACTGAGGGAGATATGGGCCAAGAAATGAAAATCCCCGGCGGAAGCAACCTTACCACCGGGGACCAGAGTTTACTGAGCAGCAGCAGGCTGCTCTGCTGTTTGCTCAGCCACGGGCACTTCCTCAGCCGGAGGCACAACCACCTCGGGCTTCGCAAGTTCCGAGCCATCTGCATTGGTGACCTTGATAAAACCATGCTCCAGGTCCCATGCCAAATCAATGCTACCAAAGTTCGGGTTGGCTTCTTTATAAGCCTTGACGGTCATGCCCTCGGTATAAAGGTCAAACCGGGGACGAGCAGCAGAACCAACTCGCTTGGGGTTTTCCTTTACCTGAAGAGCGATAATCGCCTCATCTGGCAGCTTACTGCGGGGTCCACGCTCCGGACGGTTAGCTTTAAGAGCCTCCCGTTCGGCCTTACGCTTGGCCCGCTCTTCATCGCGCAATGCCTTCGCAGCAGCACGCTCTTCAGCCTTAGCAGCTTTATCAGCGTCCTTGGCAGCCTTCTTAGCCGCTTTTTCTGCTTCCTTAGCAGCCTTTTCTTCTTCGGTCATGGCCTTTTTACCGCTACGAGTTTTGCCCGGAGCCACCACCTCGTCGGCTGCCTCGTAATCAACGTCCGTTTCAGAAATTACTGCACCGGCCTTGTAGACCCAGACCTTTTTCACCTGTTCAACCCCAGGCTTTTCGTCCTCGTCCTCATGAAAGTCTGCCCGCAAGAGGCGTACTTCATTTTGGCCAACTGCCTTGGAAAGGCGTTCTGCCTCGGCAAAAGCTTCTGCGTCATCCAACATGGCAATCTTTTCGCCATTTGGCTTGACAATCGTCCACATATTATACATCTTCTACTCCCTTGTTGTCGCCGGTTACTCACCGACTACGCATACCCTAGCACAGGTGGACGGTCAATGCAAGTAAAAAGTGGTCATCTTGTTTAAGAAAAAACGGGAACCCCCCTAGAGGTAGTTGCTTTGATGGCTAAACTATGGTACACTATGTTACTGGTTAAAACATGGAGGCTTACGTGCTGGTAGTGAAACAAATCACAACACTATCGGACTCTCATGCACCACTAATCTTATTCTATGGAGCAGCAGGTATCGGCAAAACATCTATTGGATTATCGGCTCCTAATGTACTCTACGTCCCGGTGCATCCAGAGTCCCCACCATCTAACGTCAATGCTATGGGGGTAGATCCTATATACGATTATGCTACTATGATGAATACACTTAGATCTATTTATAAAGAACCTCATGGGTATACCTCTATATGTATTGATAGTCTAGATGCGTTAGAACCTATAATTATCGCTGAAACCTGCCGCCGTAATGGGTGGAAAGATTTGGAGAGTCCAGGCTATGGCAAAGGATGGATTGAAAACGATTCTACGTGGAGGCAGTTCATCGCAGGCGTTGACGCTATTCGTAGAAGACGAGGCATTATGGTTATTTGGCTCGCCCACGCCGAGTCCTCCAACCACGAAGATCCAGGGACTCCGCCGTACAAGCGATACAGTTTACGAGTTCACAAAAGGGCTGAAAAGTTACTCACACAAGCGGCGGACGCGGTGATCTTCGTAAACACTAAAACGACCATGAAAGAATTGGATACGGGGTTTAATCAAAAGACTTATGTAGCAGATGGCGGGGGAACCCGGTGGGCTTTCTGCGATGCTCGCCCCGCCTTTGTTGCCAAGAATAGATTTGGAATGCCAGAGGCTATATTAATAGATAAGAAAAATCCTTGGGCAGCCTTTGAAAAATATCTGGTCTATAAAGCCCCAGCCCCTACTAAAGAAGAGCCAGAGTTACCACTTACTAATGGAGTGGGACCGCCACCGTTGAGTATCCCCGAAACGGTGACAATCACAGAGTCTATATCTGTGACTTTGCAAGGGGATGATTTACCTGACGTGTATAAACAATGAACAAGGAAACAGAACATGGACCTCTCGAACTACTTGAACGAGGAATTTGATGATAGATCCGTCCTCCCATCTACAGGTACTCCTGAACCTGTACCACCGGGAGACTATATGCTCCAGTTGGAGAAAGGAGAAGTTACCTATACCTCCACAGGAACTGGAGTTCTTTTCAAAGCCCGTTTTGCAATACTTGAAGGCGAGTATTCAGGCCGAGCGATCTTTGCACAGTATAATGTTAGAAATAATAATCAACAAGCTCAAATGATTGGCATTGCTGAAATGAAGGCTTTGGCGATGGTGTGTGGGGTAGATTGGGAAGAAGCTCGTAAAGAGACTGACCTTCTAATGTATAAGCCTTTTCTAGCCAAGATTGGCATGGATAAGCCTTCAGTTAATAAAACTACTGGCAAAGAATACCCGCCTCGTAACAAAATTATGAGGTATATGCCAGCTTCAGAGAAAAAAGAAGCTGAAGTACCTTTTGTTCATACTTCAAAGGTACTCCCAGACCCACTAAAGCAGCCCCTCCCCGCATCTGGTAAAGATATAGGAGATGATGAGGTTCCATTCTAACCCTCGCGAGGGGAGCGGTGTGGTCCCGAGCCGTAACAGATATCGGGGCACCTTAATATGGAGGGCAAATGAGTATTTTATATCAATTTAAATCATTCATTACTAAGCGGCATAACATATATCTATGTAGAGTCGCCGGCAAACCTGCACCGTGGACAGATGACCCTATGCTACGGGAGTACAAATTTACGAATATTTATCGTGAATTAGATAGGACGACAGTTTGGTGCAAGAAAAATGTGCGTGATAAGTACGCTGATCATAGTTATGCTAATCTTGCATGGTCTATTATAGCGTTTAGATTCTTTAATCGTATAGAAACTGGTGAAGCTATGTTCAATTCAGGTGCCTGGGACCAGTATATAAAGAGTAAAGATACCAATATTCTACGCAATGTCATCTTGAAAATGCGGGGGAAGGGACCATACACCACCGGAGCTTACATCATTAAGACTGTGAATGGTAAAAATAAGCTCGATGGAGCCCTATGGGCGATTGATCATGCTCTACCAATAGCCATAGAACTAGCTGAGTATGCAGAAGCTAAGGGGTATTTCCTCAGTACAGCTCAAGAAATACTTCTTAAAGCCCCATATCTAGGGAGTTTCATGGCTGCTCAATTGATAGCAGATATGAAATATACGAAACTATTTCCTACTAATAAGGTAGAAGATTGGCATACATGGGCAGCGAGTGGTCCTGGGAGCCGACGAGGGCTAAATATTTTAAACGATGCTGATATAGAACACCCTTGGCGGGAAAAAGAATGGCTGGCCGAGCTAGGTATTTTACGAAATATGATTATACCTATGTTCGAAGAATACGGTTGGGAAATTCCTCACGCTCAGGATGTCCAGAATATGCTGTGTGAATTCTCGAAATACCAACGCGGATACAGCCGCAATAAATTCGTGCCAAGCAAATGATGACTCGTAAAGACATAATGGTTTTGAATGACATAGCTATGGAAAAATACGGTGCTGCTCAGGTATTAGATGGTGGCGCATATAAGAAAGCTATGCATGAATTCAATGCTCATCAATATAAGTATGAACGTGCTAGGGAAGAATGGATTGCTAACGGGAGGCCTGAGTGAAGATCTTTATACCGTCTTATCAACGAGCCTATATGGTAAGAGCTGGAACATTAGCTTGGATACCTAAGTCTTATCATAAAGATACAATTATAGTAGTCAGAGACGAAGAATTTGGTAAATATATGAACCAAATGATGAAAGATAGTACCTATGCTACCGTTGGAATACTGGGAGTTCCAGCTACAGGTATCGGAGATAAGCGACAAATGATATTGGAGCATTGTGTAAAGAAAGAATATAAATACTTTACTATGATGGATGATGATCTACAATTCTTTAGACGTAAAGATCCGAGTACAACCAATCTAATCCCAGCTACAGAAGATGATATGGTACAGATGCTCGTTGCTATGCAGCGAGGTTTAGCTAGATATTCCCATGTAGGGGTATCGGCTAGACAAGGAAATAACGCAGCAGGTATAGGATCTGCTGATGTTATTAGAGAACAAAATGTTAGAGTAATGCGAGCGGTAGCTTTCCGGACTAAAGAGTATGCCAGTATAGAGCATAACCGGATAAATGGCATAGAAGATTTTGATGCAACGTTACAACTCTTACGTAAAGGCCACTCAAATCTTAATCTATATTGGTGGGCTCAGGATCAGCAGCAAACCAACGCTCCAGGAGGATGCAGCGTATGGCGAACTAAGAAATACCATGAAGACAATGTGCGTAGACTAAAAGAACTTCATTCTGACTTTGTAACTCTAGTACCTAAAGAAAATAAAACTGGAGGAGACTTTGGCACACGGCTAGAAGTCAGAGTACAATGGAAAGAAGCTTGGAAGGAGGGACAACGTGCTTTATCAAATTCAAGGCGAAACTCTGGATGAACTTTACATTCAAGGTCTAAGATTACTCCATGACTTTGGACGTATAGAAAAAACTAGAAATGGTCCAGCGATGGTCGTGCCATACCCGGTGATGACGATATGGGATGATCCTACTAAACGTGTGCTCTTAGATGAGAATCGTAACTGTAACCATGCATTTCATATAAATGAAGCTATATGGATGTTGAAGGGTGAAAATAATGCACTTCTATTAGATCCATTTATTCATGATTTTTCATCTAGATTTGCAGAATCAGATGGTAAACTTCATGGAGCTTATGGACGCAGATGGTTTCATACTTTTGGTATGAATCAAATAGATCATGTAATTAATATTCTTAAAAAGGATCTATCTAGTCGCCAAGCAGTTATATCTATGTGGGATGCTGGTCTTGATCTAGGTACTAAAGTTAAAGATAAACCTTGTAATACTCATCTATATTTTAGAATAGATGGGCTATTGAATATGACGATATGTAATAGAAGTAATGATATGATTTGGGGGCTCTATGGAGCTAATGCTGTTCATTTCAGTATATTATTGGAAGTAATTGCGGGGGCATTGGGGGTAGAAGTTGGAAAGATGTACACACTCTCCAATAATTTCCATGCTTATACGAATGTATTTGATAAGACAACATTAGACTTTACTGCTACTTATCCCTATGATTCTACTCCTCTTATAGAGGGTAACTATAATGAGTTTATGTGGGATGTCCAACATTGGTCGTATGGTAAATTTCCAGATAGATTTAAAACAGATTGGTTTAATGGAGTAGCTTATCCTGTTACCATGGCGTTCTTCGCTAAAAAGAACGGAGATATTAATCAGGCCAAAGAGTTTATCAGTTGTATTATTGATGAAAATTGGCAAATCGGTATGAAGCAATGGTTATATCATGCAAAACACAACTGAGACTATACTATGGGCTGGATCGATCATACGCTATCATAATCGCCCAACGGCACAGAGACAAACTGTAGGTGAGCATACTTGGAGAGTGATGATTATTTATACTGAGTTATACGGTGAACCAGATGCCGCCTTATACCGTTACATCTTGTTGCATGATGTAGCTGAGATAGTTACAGGTGATATTCCATTCATGGTAAAGAGGTATTATCCAAATTTCAAATTAGCAGTAAACCGCATTGAAATTGAAATAGAAAAGAAATTAGATATCAAACTACCAGAGATTACAACTATAGAGCATCAACGGGTTAAAACTGCAGATCTCTTAGAAATGCTATTCTTTGCTATAGACGATGTGAATATGGGCTGTCGTTACAGTTACGACATAATTCTAAATATCTTGGAGGTACTAGATCATGACTCCCAAATCCTCGACTACATCAACAAAAAAGGATATCAAGACGCAATTAACAGAATCATTGCTGCTAGAGAGGACTAAAACGCATCAACAACCCACGCCAGACGGCTATAGAATGCACGCCCGATGCACGGAAATGTTGATGGAGACAGTTCGAGATCAACTTAATTGGGCTGGACTGAACTACAGTCAAAAAGAAACGATTTATATGACGTGCCACAAGATGGCTCGCATACTGACAGGAAATCCCAACATACCTGATCACTGGCAAGATATATCCGGGTATAATATGCTAATTGTTAACGAAATGGCAGACGGTATCCCGGATGACGAAGACTAAACCTGTATTTGGGCAACTAGCTCTATTTCCTCCTGATACTAACTGGACAGTTGCTAAAGAACTTCCAGATTGGCGTAGGCGTCCTATCGTTGCTATAGACACAGAAGTTAAAGATCTGGGTCTTAGCAACGATTTGGGTGCGGGATGGGCATTACCTGATCACGGACATATCGTCGGTGTATCTATGGCTGTCAGCGAGACGGAGAAAATTTATGCTCCAATCCGCCACCCCGATTCAGATAATTTTGCTGTTGATCGTGTTATCCGTTGGGTTAGCGCTCATCTTGCGGCGCCATGCCGTAAAGTTTTTCATAATTCTATATTTGATCTGGGTTGGTTCGGCACTGACTTTAGGATCGATATGGATAGCAAGTTACTTGAAGACACTATGGCTCTCGCTGTTATACTAGATGAAAATAGACTAAGTTATTCATTAGATAATCTATGTAAAGATGAAGGCTTACCTGCTAAAAATGAAAAGAAATTGCGTGAAGCTGCTGCTACCTTTGGAGTAGACCCAAAGAAAGAATTATGGAAACTCCCTGCCAAGTATGTTGGTGAATATGCTGAACAAGACGCTGCGAGCACGCTGGGACTTTTTAACCGGCTATACCCACAGCTCGAAAGTATGCAGGACGCTTATCGTTTAGAAATTGATCTAATACCATTAGTAATCCTCATGCGAAGGCGGGGGATACGTATAGACCTCGGTAAAGCAGAGGAAGCTCAAACTAAATTCACAGGTATGCGAGACACATACTTAGAACGTATTAAAGAAATTCTTGGCCTTCGCCGGCCAGTTACCGTAGAGAACATACACTCCCCAGGCTGGCTCGCCTACGCCTTTGATGAGCAAGGTCTATCCTACCCACGTACTCCTAAGACTAAGCAAGGTCAATTTAAAGCAGAGTGGCTAGAAAAGCAACCTCACGACCTCCCCCGCCTTATTGTGGATGCGAGAACATACCATGATGCCGCTGATAAGTTTATTGGAAAATATATTCGCGATTACACCTTCAATGAGCGAGTACATTCCGAGATACACCACATTAGATCCGATGATGGGGGCACAAGGTCTTACAGATTTTCATATTCAGACCCTCCGTTGCAGCAAATCCCAGCAGAAGGGGAAATTGGATTAGCAATAAGAAGTATATTCCTACCTGAAAAAGGAGAACAGTGGGGAGCCTATGACCTTAAAGGACAAGAACCAGCACTTACGGTTCATACAGCGGCTTCGTATGGATGTATTGGGTCTAAAGAAGCAGTACATTATTATAATACTGATCCTAATCCTGATTATCACAATTATGTTGCTTTTATAACAGGTATACCTCGAACTAGAGCTAAAATTATAAATCTATCATTAGCTTATGGCATGGGTCTAGAAGAGCTATGTAGACGATTAAATGTAGATTTAGAAACAGGAACTGCGATATTAAAACTATATCATGCTAAAATGCCGTTCATAGCTCAGCTTACTAAAATGCTGACTTATGAAGCAAATACTAATGGATTTGTTATACTCTTAGATGGAGCTAGGTGTAGGTTTAATTTCTGGGAGCCTCAGGGTCATAAGTATAATACTCAAGCCCCTGCTCCATCGTTAGAAGTAGCACAGAAGCGATGGCCCGGACAACCATTAAGACGATTTGGTACTCGTAAGGCTATGAATAGAAAAATCCAGGGAGGGTCAGCTAGGCAAATCAAACTTATAATGCGAGAATGTTATAATCAGAAGTTATATCCTCTATTACAAGTACATGATGAATTAGACTTTAGCCTATCTGGAGATACAACTGAAAAGATAACTCGTATTATGTGTGATACAGTAAAGCTGAAAGTACCAACTCGAGTAGATTTAGTTATAGGAGACTCATGGTAATGCGCATGACTGAACAGAAACTTTGGCAACGCATGAAATCTTGGCTATGCGGTTACTCTGTTAGATTAGAAAATGCAGTATCCGAAGGTTTATCCGATGCTCTATGGTGTCCTAGAGGATTAGCTGTTTTTCTGGAATTAAAAATACAGCATGGTAATTGGATTGTTGTTCGTAATTCACAAATGGTGTTTGGATTAGACGTTAGAAAATCTGTACCGAATCCTCAGCATCTATTCGTCGTTTATAACCTTGCACGACCCGCTCTTATGTGCTATACTTACAATACTATAAAGCTGCTCCCATCCAGTACGGGGCAGAATAAGGCTATTAGAGTGCTTATGAAAGATGCTGTGGCGGACTATGAGTGGAGCAGTGAAAAAGATGTCAGTAACTATCTTAGCGGATTGGAGGAAACCAATGCCAGATTTGAAAGAGCTATCTATTCAGGCTCATAGCCTTAGAGAACTCGATGCTACTATTGAAGATTACGAGGAGCGAGTAAAAGATTTAAAAGAACAACGTAAGCATATCGCAGAAAATGTTATCCCCGATATGCTTAAAGAACTAAAGTTAACGGAAATAAAACTCGATGATAGATCTAAAGTCGGGTATAAACCTTTCTATGCTGGAAAGCCCATCGGTTATGCAGCATACGAATGGCTTAAAGAGAATGGGTTTGGTGATATAGTTAAGGCGAAATTAGAAATTCCCTATAACTTCGTAGACCAACCAGAAATGATAGAAAAAATTAAAGCTCTATGCAAAGCTGCGGGGTTAATCGCACTTAATGATACATCAGTCCACCATATGACAATGGGGGCATTTCTTAGAGAGCAAGACGAAAAGAAAGTAGAGTTACCTAAAGAACTATTTCATATCTATAAAGTAGATAGAGCTTATGTAAAATGATCAATCTCAATGAGCTGAATAAGTATCGCATACCTCTGCATGGAGATTGGGGTGACAACAAGGGAGGAGCATTCGTGTTCGATCTTCCCCCAAACAAGGAGCGTAAAGAATTAGAATGGCGGCGTTTGCGCGTCGTTGCCAGTGCAGACGAAGGCTGGGATCATGTATCTGTCAGCCTGGAGCATCGCACGCCCACATGGGATGAGATGGAGTTCATCCGCAAGAGGTTCTTTGAGCCTAATGAGACGGTTGTTCAATTCCATGTGCCAGAGAGCAAGCACATCAACTGCCATCCCTATTGCCTCCACATGTGGCGTAGTTGGAAACAAATCTACGAGTTACCACCACCTGAGTTTGTAGGACCACCCAGATGAAGATCACAACTGATCTTGCCCACCAAACAGAAGTCTTTAATCGTTTTAAAGACAACGCGAAAGCTGCTCTATTTATGGAGCAAGGTACTGGCAAGACTAGAATCATAATCAAACTAACTGAAAACCATTTTCTGCTAAAACGAATCGATGCAGTTGTAGTCATCACTACCTCCACACTAGTCATGAATTGGTCTATGGTAGAAATTCCATTGCACCATACTTTACCGTATCATCAGTATGTTTGGAAAAGAACTAAACGCCTCCTAAAGTCCCCGCTATTGTTTTATTTCATAGCAAATGTAGACGCTACTACGACTGAGAAATTTAGAAGTGTATGGAAAGATTTTGTACGATTCTACCCAAATTACATGCTCGTAGTAGACGAATCCACATTGGTAAAAAATCCAAAGGCTGAACGAACTAGAGCAGTTATGGAAATGGCGGGGAGGGCTAAGGTGAGGTGTATCGCCTCTGGTACTCCTATTCCCAAAGGACCATTAGATTTATATTCACAGACAGAGATACTAGGTCCAGGTACATTAGGATTTAAATCTTACTATGCCTTCAAAAATCGCTATGCTATAACGAAATTAGAACGTAATGGAGTACGAGCATACGAGGTCGTTACTGGATATCAAAATATAAATGAGTTATCTGAAAAGGTTGGTAAGATAGCTGCGGTCATTAAGAAGAAAGACTGCTTAGATCTTCCTGATAAAATATACGAGACTGTACATGTGGATTTCACTCCAGAGCAAATGAAGGCATACAACGACCTAGTGCAACGGGCTATAACCTACCTGGAGAACCATGAAATCACAGCAGTTAATGCAGTATCCTTGATTAATAGGCTTTTACAGATCTGTTGTGGGCAATTAAAGGTCGAAGATAGGTATTTAAGCATACCAAACCACCGTTTAGAGACTCTAAAAGACCTTGTAGAACAATCCGGAACTCAGGTGATTGTCTGGAGTAGCTATGTGCAAAACTCTTTAGATGCGGCTGCCTATTTAGGGCCTTTGGCCGTACGTGTGCCCGCTGGTTTAAGCCCAACCGCATTGTACAGCAAACTTCAAGCCTTCAGAACAGGCGATAAAAAGGCTCTTATAGCAAATCCAGCCTCTTTAGGGCATGGATTGACCCTCAATGAAGCTCCAAACATCATTTACCTTTCTAACAGGTTTAATTTGGAGCATAGATTACAATCTGAGGATAGATCCCACCGCTATGGGCAAGATAAAAATGTCCTTTATACCGACTTAATAACTCTAGGAACAGTAGAAGAAAGAGTGATCCAAATACTACAGGAAAAGAAAAACTTAGCCGACCTCATACTGACGAAGGCTAAGTTGATTAGTTTTATAACTGGAAAACTTAGTGGAGTGGAGCCCCAAACGTCTGCCAGCCTAGCAGCAAAAACAGGATGAACTGCAATAGAGTTCCACCCAATAGATAATGATTTCCTGGTGCTACGGCAAAACCATAATAGAGTCCGCCGACTAACCAGATTAACATAAGTATCCAGAATGCTAAACCAAATCCCATAGTCTACTCCTCTTCTCCTGCTTGTGTAAGCCCAAAAATACCGAGTAAAGTTGCTCGTTGTCCAGGAGGCAATCCCTGGATACGCTTAATTCGTTCTATTTTAGATAACCCATTTAACTCTCGAACCAGATTAGTCATATCCCTAGTTACCTGACTAGTAGCTTTTGCTCTTTTCAAAGCCCTATGAGCAGCAGGACCAGCTATACCTAACGAAGCTCCTATAGCCGCTCCAGGCCCTCCACCTAGTCCCCAGCCTATCGCACCAGCTACACCAGATCCTGAGGTTATTGCAGCAGCCAATCCAGCCAACCCCCCGCCTCTAGTATCAGGAGTTTTCTGAACAATATCAGTTAATTTTTCAGTAGTAGCAGGACCATAGTTCAATGCTGTCTCAGATTTAGGGTCTATTTCTCGAGCAATTCTCTTAGTGGTTTCGATGGGTACATTCGTTCGTATATTGCCCCAGAGACTACCTCCAGTCATCATATCAACAATACCTTCAGTTTCTTTAAATTTTACATTAGCCTGATTAGCCTTATTTAGAGCAGTTGCAGCATCTGGATGAGTTTTAGCTAATGCTTCATCAAAAGCGTCTTTAGCTGCTCCTATCAAACCATCTTCTTTAGGGCCTTTATGATAGTCACCCCTATCCTGAAGATATTGCCGCATATTGCGAATAGTGGGTAAGTCAGCAGTTTCATTTTCATTTTTAATAACTCTCTGTAGCCCAGGATAGTCACGCTCAATATCTATTTGTGCATCTCTAGTCATACCTTTACGTTCATCTATAGCATCTTGTACTGCCTTGACAACCGGAGCAATAGGTATCTCTTTATCAGGAAATAGGTCTATCTTTCTATTAAGATCATCTTTAAGTACTCGTGCTTCTCTAACAATAGTGGATGGTTTAATTTCAGGAGCAGCTTTCGTAGGTAACTTGCCTTTCACACCCATTAGGGAAGCTAAATCAAAGGTTGTACCCGCAGGATCATTAGCAAAAGTAATAGCAGGATTAGCTACTTTATTCACTATCGCCTTACCAGATTCAGCTGCTGCCTGACCTCGTGGTGACAGAGGCGGGGGAGTGTCGCCCATGAGCCCCCGCATCCCATGACCTGCTGACTCAAGGGCACCAACTCCATAGCCCAATACATCACTGATAGGTCCAAGAGGACCACGTTTATCGGTGATAGTATCATAAGCTCCTTGGAAACCTTTTTTCATCAAGTTATTAAACGATGGAAAAAGGTTAGATAAAGCCGCTCCACCTGTCTCGCCCCATGTACTATCTTCTGTAATGGGAGTTTGACCAGGATATTCTGGTTCAGCTGTAGATTCAGTAGGAGTTTTAGCTTTTTCAGCTTCTGCTCTACGCCTACGCGCCGCTGCATTCGCGTTTATAGCGCTCCAACTGTCGGCCATAATTTATTGTCCTCTTATCGCTTTCCAGTCGTCTGGAGTTAGATAGTCTACATTTTCAGAATCGACACCCTTACTTATAGCTAAACTTCGATCTTCAGAAGATACATTAGAATCTCCTTCAGCAGCAATAGCTCCCATATTATCTTTAATAACTCTCTTGATATCATCCGGTATACTCTCTGCGTCTTTACTATCCAAGAAACTACGTTTATTAAGTTCGTCTAGTTTTTCTTGAGCTTGTGTGAAGGTTAATTTCTTAGCATCATATTGACTAACAATAGATGCTCTTTCTCTATCTACAGCTCTCTTAGCTTCTATTAGTGAAATTATGGCTAGATTACCATCTTTTGTATTAAGAATCTTTGGAAGAGCAGCAAGGAGACCCTTATACTCAAGATCAGATTGAGCACCGGTTCCCTGTACATAATTCTGCGGAGCCATTCTATAGATAATAGATTTTAGTGTATCCGCTTTATTAGAATAACCTGGTAGATAATCTGCTATAAGAGAATCTAATGACATACCTTGTGGTACACCATTTTCAAGCAGTTGGCGCATTGTCGCCATATCTGTTTCAGATGAGGCTATTTTACGACCAGTTTCAGCTATCGCAGGGAAGGTTTTACCAACAATTTCTTCAGCACGCTTCATATAAATTAAATCTTCAGCTGGAGTCGCTCCAGACTTACCTTTTATCATTTCCATATAGGCGTCATAAGCCTTTGGATTAGTATCTTTAGCCCCTGCAAGCCACATAGCAGTTCTAGCTTCAGCAGGTACTTGTTCTTCTGACTCTAGAACTACTGATGCTTCTTTAGTGGGATCACCTGGATAAAGTTTAACTAGTCGGCCACCAACTGTCATATATTCAGGAGGCTTTGGCCCCGTATCTCCTACTATTTTTCCAGTAGGATCTGTAAGAAGTTTTCCAGGTTCTGTTGCAGATACTTTAGATTTTTCGAATCCAAATTGAGCAGTAGCCAAATCTTCAGCCTTAATTTTAGCTATTTCAGCATTAAGTTTTTCAGGACCTCCTGTATTAGCTCTTATAATTCGCTGAGCTTGTGCGTCATCTAAAGTAGGCATATCGAGTTGTTTTCTAAGAGTAACTGTGGCTGCATCGACTTTCGGTATAGTAGTCCCACCCATAGCTCCAGGCATAGGTACAGGTACTTCTCCTGTTGGAGGTGTACCTTCACCCCCAAACCAAGTCTTCATCTGTCCTGTAGCCAAATCTTGATTTCTTTTATCTTCTATATACGCTTGACTATTCTCACGTTTAATTCTTTCTTCTTCAGGCAATGCTGCTAATTTTGCTTCTTGCTGCCTATCATATTCTGCGGCATCGGCAATACGTTTTTTCTCAGCAACATCAGCGGCATTCGCCCACCCAGCTTCAGTAGATTTCTTATCAGTAATAATTTTAACTGCATCCCCAATATCTCCACCACCCATAACAGTAGCAAGAACTTCTGGATTGTTTGATTTTAATGCATATTTCAAATTAAGTTCTTTTTGCTTCTTTTCTAATGCCAGCTTTCTTTGATGTTCTTGATATTTAGGAATCATAGCCATCATGTCAGGATCTACAGGTTGTCCTGTTCCAGCAGCTATCAAACCCGCCCCAAGACCTTGAAGTCTCATACCAAAAGGAACACCTCCATAATTCATAAAATCCAGAATACCTTTAGGCTTATTTGGATCTTCAGGTTTTTCACCTGTTAATTCCGCCAAAAGAGCATTAAATTGTTCTTGTTCAATATCTTTAGACGAAGGAGTGGGCATGGGGGATGTATCCGAAGCTGGAGTAATCTGTACGTCAGAAGCGGGGGAACCTTTGATACCGGTCCAAGGATCTGTGATACCTACTCGTTTAGCGCCGTACCACGGACCCCATCCACCTTCTTTAGCTTTATCTAAGGCAAATGGAACTTGAGCAAAGGCGGTTTCAGGGTTACTTGGATCTAAACCAGTTTTCTGTTGAAATTCATTACCTAAACCGCCACCCATAAAGAGCTGAAATGGGCCATAGGACTCTTCTTGCTTACCATCTTTCATAAAGGTAGATTGCCAAGTCCCCGGCTGTAAGCCCTCAGACTTGGCTACCTTTACCGCAATCTCTGGATCCATACCGCGGAGCTTCGCCTGCTCCCGGATATAGGCTTCCATTTTAGCAAGATCATAAGCAGCCATCTGAGTACCTTATGGAGTCGGACCGGGTATCATAGATCCAGCGCCTTGCAGAAGTCCACCAGTCGCAGTCATATAGTCTGTAAGACCAGGAGTAGTAGTCCCAGTCTTAGTACCATAGCCTGCTGTATTCTGGATGGAAGCAAGATAGTTCTGCAGAGCGTTCTGTGGAGCGCCAGTATAACCACCATACTGTGCTCTAATAGCATCCAATATCATCTGATTTTGGTTCTGTTGCATTAGACCAGCAGTAAGTTGGTTCTTTTGCAATGTGTCTCCAAAGCCAAATCCCATATTGGCAAGATCACCAAGATTACTGATACCAAACTTGGTAAGATCGCCACCACTACGAGCAAATAGATCAGCAAGAGCTCCTAATCCCTGAGCACCCGTCTGAGACATACCTGCGCGCCTATCAGCATTACCTGTATCTGCAGTCAATCTATTGCCGATATCTCCCATACCCATAGTCTGAGCATTAAGGAAATTCTTAGAATATAGATCAGCAATAGTATTCTTACGCAAGTTATTGAAATTATTATTCATAGCGGCTTTCTGGATATACATCCGATCGCCACCGAAGGCTTTTTGTCCCAGCGCAGCATCATCAACGCCTTGCTGAGATATATCTTCTTGTTTCCTTAATTCACCCATTGTAGAATCTATAACATTCTGAGTAAATGGGTTCATATAAGGAGACAGATCAGTGCTAGAAAGCTGACCTGCTGTCACATCTGAGGGGGTCATCCCGCCCATAGCTCCATAGAGCCCAGCAGCTTGACTACCAAGTTGATCAGCAGTTCCTAACGCTCCGGCTGCTGCTCCCGGTAGTGCACCAGATTGGCCAAGTGCTGTCGTATAGGCACCCTGCACATTCTGAGCTAGAGGTTGACCCGCATAGGGGTTAGTTGCTGGAGCGCCCATTGTATTCTCCTAAATAGAACGTGTGGTGGGAAGTCCACCTGCTCGGATGGTGTACCCAGATTTATCTCTATCTTTCATAGCTTTCGTACCGCGTACCTTAGTATCCCAAAAACTGCTCAACTGTCCAGTTTCTGGGTTCATAAACATAGATTTTAGATAAGCTGCCATACCTGGATACATTTGATCCAATTTAGCCAATTCTGCTTCAAGTCCAGTAATGCTACGAGTTCCTTTAATTCCTGTTACAGGATCTACTTCATAGTTTGGCTGTGAAATTGCGGGGGCAGCCTGACCTGGGGTATTGAATGCTGCACTCCAATTATTAGACTGATTCCAAGCATCAACCAACTGATCAGGAGGTGCTGCTGTATCCATACCAGTATATGGAATATACGGAATTTGATTAACACCAGCCGCTAATCTTAAAGCATTTTCTCCAGCCGCTGCTGTGACAGGCACCTGCTGGTTATCTTCTTTCTTCTTACCGCTCATAGATTTACCCATAGGTAATCTCCTTTTCCATGTATACAGAGGGCATCTTCCAGCCTTGGCTACGAAGCACCCTCGCAAGCCCCCGCCTTCCGATGAAAGTGAACTTAGAAGCGTTAATTTCTCGTCCGAAATTCGCTACTGTTTTCTCTAGTTTAAACAGCCCAGCGAAGCTCCCACCAGCTAACATGATATGAAGATGTGTTTCATTAACATTATGAATAACATCAATTACGGCAAAGGCATCAGGATTATCAAAGAATAATAGACTAAGAGCCATACAACGATTATACACATCATCCACAGTAGTATAATCGCCTTCCTCATGGAGTATCACCGCCATGCAAGGACGCCAACGGTTGAATCTAATAGTTACTATATCTGCTATGTTCATACTCGTGTCCTATCCTTATATGTAGGATTAGGGGTCATTTGTTCTAACATCATTCTAGAAAATGTTAAGTTAAACGCCACATTTGCAGTCTCTGTGTGTTGAACTCTAACATCTACGATATCATTTGCAGCTAGTGTAGCAATGAAAGTTCCTTCTGTATTCCATACCTGATCTAATTCTCTTTGCACCGTATTACGTAGAACCTCAGTACCATTCTTGAATACACAAGCGGCTATGTCTACTTTCTTAACAGCACCACCACCATTATGGAATAGATGAACGTATAGTCTATAAGTGCCTCCATAAACTACTTTAAAAGAGTTAACTGCACCAGATACATTAAATGAATGCGGTGAACTATTCGTAATAACTGTATCAAATGGAGCTTTAGTCGGCGTGGCACCAGTTGGAGCATTCCAAGCAGTATTGGTTCCACTTACCAACATTAGAGGAACACCTGGATATTGAGGTAATTCTGATTTACCCAATGATCCTTCTATTCCACGCCTTGCTAGATCGCGAAACACTTGTTCTTCATCTTGCCTATACTGGATAGGCGCGCGTGGAAGTACTAACGAAGTCATCGTTTTTCTTTCATTCTTACTCTAAGACGTAGTTTACCTAGTTTCCAAAAATTATCCTTTGTTTGGATAATTTTCATATAGAACTGTCTAGCTCTAAATCTCACAGTTACAAAGCCTTTAGGATTAGTTAGAGCAATAGGGCCTACTTCTCGCTTTCTAGCATTTGGAGCCTGCTGTAGAGTAAATAGTAATCGAATAGCATCTGGATCACCTTCTTCACCTGGACCTTCAGCACCTACGTCTGGGTAAATTCTATCTACTTTAGTATTAACATCTCCTTCATTAAACTCAATAGCACCTGTTTCTATAAAAATATCATTCTTTCTACTAACCCCATCCGCTAACATGCCTATTTCATGCTCATACATATCAATTCCATTGCAAGCTAATGGGCGAGTTTGCCATACCGGATTCAACCACGCAGTTCTCGGAATACTGCCAATCGCCCAATAAGGCGTTTCATCATAAGACATAGCTGCATATCGGTTAGGAGTAGAACTTCCTTTTTCAGGATACATCATCCATAGTTCTTGAGCATATTCATTAACTCCTAGATGAGTGTTTTCAGGTACAGTCATATCTGAATTTTCAAAAATTTCAGTATGAACAGTGCAGGGAAGTTTTGCAACCGCTCCACCTACATAAGTCCAGGCATTTGATTGACTAACCCAGATAGCTCCACCTAGAATAGGTGAAATAGCATATTTTCCAACAATACCTCCTTCTTCACTAATTTTACGACGACCGTAATAGTTAGGAGGACCTACATATTCAATCAAATGCACATCAGCATCAGTTAAAACAAGAATACCACCTTGAACCTTACAAGCTGTGATAATAGCTCCATTAGATTTAAGATCAAAACCCCCAGCAGAATTACTTTCAGTAGGAATCCAATCACCAATAAGGCGTCGTGAACACCATTTAACTCGACGAGGATTATTTAATCCTCCCATTACCATAAGATGTTCTTCTTCAGTAGCAATAACAAGAGTATTATCAATTGGAGCAACTCCTGGAGCTACAGGAGCAGCAACAGTTGCGGGGGTGGCTGGATCCCAGGATACCAGACGACCATCCTGCGAATGAACTGCGGTCAATAGTTTACCGAAGTTATCCATGAACCAAGAGCCAGTGATATCCGGTGGTACAGATACTGCATCTTGACCAAAGAAACCTGAACCAAAGAAATCACGACCAAACCCTAGAAGACTTCCAGGATTTGTACCTAGTCCAGCAGGAGTTATATCATAATTTGTGTAAGTACCCAGAACATTATTATAGGATGCTCCAAAAAGTTTAGTAGAAGATCCGGCTGCAAGCCACGGAGCCTTTAAGTCATCACGCCAAGAGAACATTCTCTGTATAGCTGTAGTAGCTGCTGAAAATGTAAGTCTCTTAATCCAACCTCCAATAGGGACAGTGATGGTGTTAATCCACCTCACTTGGTTTCCATTAAACCATTTCATCCCTGTAGCATACCGTGTCGTATTACGGAATATGCCCGGAGGTATATCTAAAAGACTTATATTTTTACCACTCATGGTTTATCCGTAGATCGCTAGAGCGTTAGCAGTTCTATAGTGAGCAGAAGATGTCCAGTTACTATCAAACCCATAGGTCTGAGCTCCTGGTGGATCGTCGTTGTTATAGGCTGTAGCATATCCGTGTGAAGGACCAGTATCTTGAGCCTGATGTTCTAAAGTTAAATTCGTTAAACTATATGTAGGAGGATTTGTTCCAGCATCATAAATTTGTGAAAAAAGACCTAGTACAAGAGCTTTTCTAGCCAAAGTTAACGCCAAACTAAGTGATGAACCAGAAGAAGCTGATGCTATACTACTATCAGGCCCTATAGTGCCTCTATCTAAACAAATAGCTCGCATATAACTAGATGACCAGTCATTACCTCCGGTTATAGCCATATTAAGATTAAATGTACCGATAGGAGGATTTAACATATAGTAGATAGCAGATGAAGGTCTTTGCTGGATAGTTTCTAATGGTGATCCAGCAGTCATTGCCACGCCATTAAAAGTAGGAGTACTGAAGGTACTGCCTTGATTCTGCATTCTAAAACTTAATAGAGCTATTAAAAGTTTCGTAGCAGCGGGTAGAGCTACAGATAAATTTCGTGTATTAGCAGGAGAACTAGACACACTCCCACTAGCCTGCAATATCTGAGGTATTCCGCCTTGCTCTATTATACCAATATTCTGGAGCATTAGACAAGATCTCCAAATACCCACCACTCATCAGTAGCACGCTTCATTATGGACCATCCTGAATATTGGGAAGCTGCTCCAAGACGAGCACCAGCAGCACGTAGAGTGACCCCAGCTCCAGCAACAATAGTAGTTTTGCCCGCACCGTACTGAGCACCATCGACTCTAGTATTAAGAGGGAAAGGCACGCTGCTATTAGGAGGAACCGTCCAGTTGTTAGCAGAGGCATTATTGATTGCCACAAGTTTTCCAGCATCAGCGGCCACCAAGGTATAACTAACTGATTGAAGATTTTCTAGTTGAGTTAATTTCTCTTGTTGAACAAATGCAGTAGTAGCAAGTTGAGTAGTATTCGTATTCGCTGCCGCTGTAGGAGCGGTAGGTGTACCTGTAAAGACAGGAGAAGCTTTAGGAGCGAGTAGAGCTAGATCAGCAGTTAAGTTAGTTATGTCTGATTGAGCATGAGTATGACCTACAATAGAAAAAGTGACCGAAGTTCCATTGATGCGAGCAAAAAGCCCCGCTGTCGTGGACCAAATATCACCATTCACCGGGGAGGACGGTGCGGTTCCATGAGGCACACTCAAGCCAGCAAATCCGGCCACAGTTGCAGGAGTTAGAACTTTAACAAGAAAATTAGCATAGTTATCGGTAATGATATTCTGGCTAATACCATTCAATCTTACTAGAAAATTAGCAGCAGTTTTCCAAAAATCACCTTCAACAGGTGAAGAAGGAGCTACACCTGTAGGTATTCTCATAGAAGCTGCGGCTATACCAGTCGCGGTAGACGCTGGATGAACCAGCCGACCAGTCATCGTATCGCCAGCTCTAATCACCGCAGCATCCGCAGTAGTCTGGCGAGCTTTAATAGCTGAATCTATAGATACCAATGAGGCATTGTAGATAGGACCCCAAACATCCTTCTCCGTACCCGGAGTTATCTGGGAGAATCCATAATTGGCAGTTGGGGTCGTGGTCATAGTATCTTGTCCTTATCCGGTAACTTGGGTAGAGGTGTTTGTGGAGCAGTCATTCTACCACCAGCAAAGGCTATCGCAGCCGTAAAACTCATTTGAAATATTTCTATAACTGGTTGAGTCACGTCTTTACAAGTCCCTATTGGTACTGCACCGCTCAATACTCCACCAAGACATCCTATGGCTATTCCAGCAGCTATAAACATCTGAGTACCGATTATTATAGCTACTAGCCAAAATGATCCCTTTGCTGTATCCATTCACGTTATGGATGCCTCCAAAGCACTTTCAAAGTCTTCCGCATAACCCGCAATCATAGACGCCTTATCAGTACCATTAATTACTCTACGACAGTTGTGGTAGTCTTTTTCATCATCGTTCAGATAGTCACTGAATTTTTTACCAGTAAACCAACCTTCCAAGCACCCAAGACGCATGATTTGGCGAGCAACTTCTGGCTCACACGCCTTTTCAGGATGGTTTATTAGATCAACTTTAAGTTTATCACCAGCTTTTTTATAATTAGCTCTACCAGTGATCATCACATACCCACGACCACGATATTTATATCCATCACCTGCCTGAGTATTGCCAAGATCTTTACCAATCTTAGTCCCAGGTTCATACTTATTGAAATATGATTTATTACCATATTCAGTTATAGGTCGCATCGTTTGAGCAGTTTCATGGAAAGTGGTAGCCAATGCATACGCCATCCATGGAATGGAAATATCATCTGGATATGTATCAAATAACCAGTTAAATGCATCTACCTGTTCTTGATTTAATTTGCCGAACATAGGGCGAATTATATCATAAAACCTGTCACGATCAATCATCACGCAGCCTCCTCTAACCTTGGTTCTTTAACATCATACCAGCCCTTACCCCAAAGAGTTAGAAGTCTCTCAAAGTACTCTTGATATCTTAGACCAATTACATCCATAGAATAGTTTTCTTCTGCCCAATGGCGAATTACTTTACAATCAAGAGTCTTAACTTTTTCTGTAGCATCAATAAACTGTTGGAATGTGCGGCATCGATATCCTGTCATACCCTGCACAACAGTCTCAGTAAACGCACCCCAATCAGTGCAGATCACAGGAGTACCACAGGCTTGAGCCTCTACTGCTACATTACCAAAAGGTTCTATATAGATAGAGGGTACAAATAACGCCTGTGCTTTTCTTAACAATTCACCACGTTGTTCAGGCCCTACAACTCCTACAAATTCTCCATAGGTAGGCTCATCACCCACCCCCGCAATAATAAGTCTTTTACCAAGATATTTACATACCTCTTCAGCTATTTTCCACCCCTTACGATCGATAAGTCGACCAAGATACATATAGTAATCACCACGTTCCTCACGTGGACCAAACGGAAAGCGTTCCATTTCCAAATAACCTGGAATTACTTCGTCAAACCATATACCATCTGCACGATATGCATCATGATTTTGAGCTTGAGCACCATACACTAGATGCATCCAAGCATAGCTCTCCCAGACACGATATTTGGCGAATGTTCCAGTATAACCAATACCAAATTCAACACAAGTAATATGAGGGAATGCTGCAGAAATCATTTGGTGGCATATTCCACCAATAACACACAGAAAATCTTCCTTCTGAAGGCGGGGGACCATAGCTTTGATCACATTGCTATTAAATACGATCCAATGAGGCAATTGGGGATCAAATGGAGCAGAGGTATAGTGATCTTTACACGATGCCGCCCGTTCTGCTTCTGTAATGCATGAAATATGCTCTGTGCAGTGAGCTTCATTAGTCTCACCAGCATACAGAAATACCTCATGCCCCAATTTGAACATCATATTACAGAATTTACGCACTTTCTCCGTGTATGCACAACCACAGAAAGCATCTGTGGTATTTGTATGAGGCAAACTAACAACATGAAAACGCATCTTCTACCCCATCATCATTACTTGTGAACGAGCTTTAGCTATTGCACCTTCTTTTACAGTGATACCAAAATGTGACTCAGTTGCTGACGTACCTGTTGTGCTATTCCAATGTAAACAAAAATCATCGGTAACATCAAAAGTATCCTCATTTGTAGTATCCTCAAACCATCCAGTAGTGCTTGCACCTATAGATAAAAGCCCATTACCATTTGCCCCATTTTTTCTTACCCTAATTTCTGAAGCCCCAAGAGTATTATTTGGTATTCTAACTCGTAAATTAGTTACTTTCTTTGGTACTAAAAATCTATTAGAACTAGCTGCTTCATCATTATTGCCAGTAGTTCTACTTAAATTATAGTAAAGGCTCTCACTGCTAGTTTTAGTGCTTAAAGGATATTCCAAATCATAGCTATCTTCTGTCATTACAAAAGTAGAACTTATAGCCGTGGCAGAACTACTATCTGTTGCACTATCCTGTAAATAATTTATTAAATCATCAATAGCTAAACTATCAGTATGCGTAGTATCCGTAAATCTGCCAGTTAATCCTGCTCCAATCGTAACTACTTGTGTGCCATTCGCTCCATTCTTTCTACTTCTATACGTATTAGCTACAGTAGCAGAAGAATTACGACCAAGACTAAGCCCTCGCCAAGTACATGCAATTTTAACTTTACATTGAGCCGTTGTATCACTTGCTTCATTAAAACCTGATCCATTAGATCTAATTGAAAAATATCTAGCTGATCCAGTAACGGCTCCTATTGAATGGGTCACAGTAAAATTGGCAAAATCAGAACTCGCTGTAAATAACATGGTTATACTATTTGGCGTATAAGTGATAGCGCCACTACGAGCGCCACTGACACTCACTTTTTTATTAGCAGTGATTGTATCTGTATTCACCCCATCTGTAAACCAACCAGTTAACCCCGCACCTATAGTCAATACTTGATTACCATTAGCACCATCAAATAAAGGTCGTATTATTTCAGATACAACAGTAGGATTAGTAGTCATATATACCGTAAATTTGCTAAATACTCCGGCTACTGCAACTAATTCCATATTATCTTCAACTGTTGGTAAACTGCCAGAACCAGTAGTACCTATTCCCGCAGCATGACAATTGCGTGGATTAGAATTTATTTGCTGAGTGCCACCAAAAGAACAAAAAGGCATCTAACTACCTATGTGCTTATATTTATCACCTAGTTTTTCAACAAGTACGGTATTTATAGCATCTATAACCTCTTTCTTTACGCTAGTAGCAGCTATTTTTATTTTTCTAGTACCTTTTTCTATAGTCAAAACAGTTAACCCTTGTTCAAGAAAAGGCTTCAATCTATCAACTTGTTCTGCATCCTTAAGAAAAATAACTTCATCTTCACCAGTATGCTTAACTATCTCATTTTTAGCCATATTTTTCATACGATTTTCATTAATAACAGAATATGGATCTTGTCCTATATGTTCAGAACAAAGGATACTTTTAGTAATAATCATTTCCTCTCCATTCATCTCATAATCGATCACACAATCACAAGTATCAGGAGCCCATCTAGTAGCCATATTATAAGTCCTTTAGAATGTCAAGGTTAAACACTACCCTTTGGAAAGTACTGACGCTATCCACATTAATACCAAAGCTATCCTTTGCAGTTACAGTCTTAGACCATCCTGTAAGGGTTACATCTTCCGCTTGGTCACCTGAGGATATAGTTGGTTTAGCAGAAGCTGTAATAGTATTAGCTACTGTCGGTGGATGACTTGCATAAGCTACTTTCCAAACATCCAATACAATAGAACCTGTTAAGCCATCTGCACTAAGAAGTCTATGTCCTACAATCTGTCCCGCAAATCCTGGAGAAAAATTACCTTTAAATCCAGTAGTGATAACTGCTCCACCTCCATCAATCATAAATGGAACAGTTATAATCCTAACATTAGTACTCGGATCTGGACCTGTTGCTCCTGTTGGACCTGCTACACCAGTTGCTCCAGTATTCCCTACTGTACCTTGAGGTCCAGTAGCTCCTGTTGCGCCTACTCCACCAGTTGTACCTGCTGTTCCTGTTGCACCAGTGACACCCACAACTCCTTGAGGACCCGTAGCTCCAGTTACACCAGTAACTCCTTGAGCTCCTGTAGCACCAGTTACACCAGTAACTCCTTGAGGTCCAGTTGGACCTATCGCTCCCGCAGCTATAAGACTCCAATTAGTCGCCCAACTACCTCCAACTCCAGGCTGAGTGCTGGCGCCAGAAGTATGGCCTAAGATACAAATATAGCTAGATTGAGTAGCTGAATTATAGACACCATCATTAGCAGCATAAGAAGTCGCAGTCAACCACTGACCACGCCAATTCATAGATCCACCGGCTGTACCCTGAGGACCAGTCGCACCTGTCGCTCCAGCGGGTCCAGTCGCACCTGATACGCCAATATTACCCTGAGGACCAGTTGCTCCTGTAAGACTTGCTCCTGTCGCTCCAGTTACACCTATATTTCCTTGAGGACCTGTTGCTCCAGTAACCCCCGCTCCAGTCGCTCCTTGGATACCTTGTGTACCCGTCGCACCCTGAACTCCCTGTATGCCTTGAGGCCCTGTAGCTCCTGTTACACCAATAGGACCAGTAGCACCTTGACTTCCAGTCGCTCCAGTTGCTCCAGTTACCCCCGCACCTGTAGCTCCAGTCACACCTGTTGGACCACCAGCCGGACCCTGAGGGCCAGTTGGACCAGTTGCTCCAGAAGAACCAGCTACACCCGCAGTACCTGAAGGTCCAGTTGGACCAGTTGGACCTCCAGAGGGTCCAGAAGGACCTGTAGCTCCAGACGCGCCTGGAGGGCCCTGAACACCGAGTTGTACTTCTACAACCTCAACAGGGGCGGGGACAGTGACGGTGACGACATCAACCACTTTCGATATCTCCCTCGCCCACCAAGTCACCGTAGACAATTGTAGTCTCAACACCAGTGCTAGAAATAATCTTTAATTTATACTTCATACTACTTCCACGAGGTATGAGTAAAGTATCATCGGGAGATAAAGTTAAATCAATAGTACCATTCGTAGGAGTAGATATAAGTAAATCAGTAGGTGTTTCTTTTCTAATTTCAATATCACCAGATACAGCGATCCAAATAGCGGTATATCCGGTTAAATTAATAGGAGTTCCAGCAGAGTTTTGACAAACATACTGACGAGCAAACGTATCTCCTCGTTGAGCAGTTTCTCTACGATATCCGGGGCCAGTATCGGGCATTAGGCAACCCTCACGATACGTTTTAAAGGAGTAGAGCCTAGTTTAATTTGATCACTTTCATCATTAGCTGTACTAATGGCGACTAGATATTTATTTTCCCATACTGGGATACGTTCATCTTCATCCATATAGGGAACAGCTTCTAGGCAAGCTGCATGAAGTAAAGCATCTGGGTATTCTATTGAAAATACATTAGATTCAACTACACCCTCTTTAAGCAGAGGCTGTTTAGCATAGAAATATATTTCTACTATGGCATTTTCACCAGGAAATGGATACATATAGAGCTTACCTGCATCAATGGCATAGCTCTTAGGCTCACCACCTTTATCGCAATCCTCGGCTTGGAGTTTTTTCATCTCATTAATGCTGACAACATTCAAAGGTCCAATTCTAGAACCTTGGATATTAACAAGACGAATCTTCTTAAATGTAGGTATTTTAGTTACAATATCAAGATTGATAGCAGTTACGTCTGCTGCGTTAATAGTAATAGGAGTCATGCTTTCCATACCATAGGAAAACATTTCTCTATTCAGACGATTTTGTGCTAAATCTAGAAAAGTACCAATTTGGGCGTCAGAATACTCGTCAGTTTGGATGAAATCCCTAACGTATTCTACCCAACCATTTGCTTTCGTCGGAAAAGCCATCTTCGTGAACTTTCATGATAGATGGCCCTGCCGAAGCGTCGCGCCAGAAGAATAATTTACTTAAAGAGTCCGGGCTTTGTAGAAGGTTTTGGCTTGGGTCTCTTAGGGGGTTTTGACATTGACATCGGAACTCTCCGCTTTTGCATTATCCAAACTTTCACCAGAATCATGCAACTTCTGGCGCAACAAGTATCCTTCTAGCACCCAGAGTTGCTTGAAGGCATTCTCATACGCATAGCTCTTACCAACGTCAGCATCATAATTTCTAGTGTCAGCCGGTGCAGATTGACCGTTAACCATGAATCCATTCTGCATTGTGATGACACAGATAGTAAGATGGCCATGTTCGTAATAATCAATTGTCTTGATCTTGTCTTCGATAGATTGTTTTGTAACTCGTGGAAATTTGGCGATTTCAGCAACCTTCGCCTCAGCCTCTGACTGGGTATACGGTGCATTCTTTGTCACTAGACTCTCCTATCTACGGTTCTAAACTTCGTATTGTTATTCAAGAACTTCTTGATGTACTTTTCTGCTTCCGGTGAACCATCAAGTATATTCACACCGTGTTCTCGTAGTATCTTTTCTACTACTATATTAGGAATTGAACCTATTTTACGCCATACTCTTGACTTACTATAGCCATCTGTATCATTTTTAATGATATTATTAAAGTCAAGAATAGGTTCTACATCCACAGTACGGCGGATATAGAATTTCCCTGTAGTATGATCAAAGAATTCCTCTACATGAGGTTCTTCAAAATACTTTTTATAGGGATCTTTATTCAATGTTTCCTCCGCGAAGCATCTGCCATAGCTCCAGCGACAATACAAGCATTGCTACTCAGAACAGTTACTTCTCCATCTTCATTTCTAGCTGTAACTGCACAAGTAAGAGTTTTACCTTGATCACCAACTGTAACCGTATGCTGAGCAGTTACAGCACTTGGAATATCAACACCATCAGCTTTCCATTTATATAGATACTGATCTACAGTACCAGTCCAAATTCCTTGACTACACTGTACAACATCAGTAAGTACAGCAGCTTCCACATTAAGCACAGGTAGAGTAGTATTTACAGGAGGAGTTGGATATCTACCATCATTCATACCAACAATATACTCAGCCCTAGTTGGTTCTATATCTGCAATAGATCTAGAAGGCCATAGCTGACTTACAAGATCACTAGCTCTTTCTGCAAGAGTTTCAAGATACAGCTTTACTAAGACCACTGGAGCCTCCTGTTATTGTCTTCGCAGCTTCAGCTTTAGATTTTTCAGCTTCAGCTTTAACAATTTCAGCATGAGCAGTTATAGTAGCTCTAACAATATCACGGATAGGCATTCCATGTTCATCACGGGGGGCCATAGTATACTGCTCAAACGGAGTAATCTTTGCATCAGGATCAGTACAGTGTTTAACGTCGCGCATACCTTCGAGATATGTAAACAATCTTTCATCCAACATAACAATAGAACCAGCCGGATAATTGCAGCCATGAACCAAAAGAGGCTTTAACAATTCAACTTTAACTTGTTGCATATTACTCTCCTAAAAGGGCGGGGGGAACGGCAATCCCCCCGCTTAACTCGCCTCAACTCTTAGCCCAAAGTATCAGCGACCAATCCATGAGCTTTTTCGTTACCCACTTCCAGGGTAAACTCATTCTGGATCAACCGGGATTCACCATGGCCTGTACGAGCCAAAGGAATCTGACGCGTCGGCTGTAGATTACCGATAGCCACGAATTCAGGATCGATAATGTATACAGCAGACCCAAATGTAAAGCGATCAGCAATAAACTTAACCTGACCGAAATCAGATTCGTAGATGTCAACCGCAGAGATAAGTTTACGATCATCAGCATCCTTGTACTTGGTAGCATTAGCAAGGAAGGTTGTAGAAACGAGGCGCTTGTTGATCGCACTTACAATAGCGTATTTAGGATTACCACCAGAGGTCCAAACTGCGGACATCACGGTATTGAACAACGTCTCAGTAAAAGTACGATTCGTTGCACCTGCTGCTCCAATATTACCAATTGGATACCCAGCCGTGCCCCCAGATAGGGTAGGTGGAGTGCTACCAGCTCTATCTACGTTTGTAATAAGAAAGGCGTAGAAACTAGCACTCCTACGAGGAGTACCAGAAGGACCTGCAACAGCAATAGTTCTTTGCAGGAACATAGTCTCTTTATCACGCTTCAACTCACGGAGCTTATACGTGATTTGCTTAGAAATATCTTCGATATTTGCAGCAGCATCTACCTTTTGCGAGGTATCTGATACTGAAACTACCTTATCTGAAATCTGGCAGTAGTTTGAACGCCTGCTAGATACAACCGGGGCGTCAATGGTTGGAGCATTTTCACCTTCCATCACCCAGTTTGAAGCGTCAACTGCGCCAAGTTCAGTCAAAGGCCATTCATGAAGAATGTGCTTAACCTTTGTAGTTCCAGCAATCATAGACTGGAACGGTGTTTCTGTCGGAGTAATCATATTCTCCGCTTCAACTAGATCCTCACGGATCGTAGTCATATCGTAGGTTTCGAGTGTTGCAGCCGCGACGGCCATGTGAATGTCTCCTAGGACTATGATTTATTTGCATTGTGATAGTCCATCTTCCTAGTTTGACACTGTCGCGAAGAGGATGCCTACTTTTGCTATTCTACGGCTTAGCTTCTTTCGAACCCTCGAGAATAGCCTGCTTTATTTAGCGCCTACCCCGAACTAGGAGTGTTGCCGCTACATCTTCAACTTTGCCAGTCTCTTTCGCTTTCGCTCTGGCCAAATCTTGAAGACGCTTTAAAGAGCTTGCTGGTGATTTAGTAGCCTTACCAGCTTTGAGAAGAGGTTTCACCGTCACCTCTTTATCCATAACTTTCTTCTGACTTGCCTCATGGTCAAGCCATTTGCCCGCAGCTTCCAAGACCAAGAAAACACGATGATCCAGAGCTGAAGCTACTTCATGTGGAGTATAACCAAATACTTTCGCTGTATCCGCAGCCTTAGACATAAAGACTTTAGATTTTTCAACATCACGAAGCTCTGGAATCTTCTTAGCCAGTGCTAGAGATTCATTTCTAATATGTTCTTGACGAGCCTGCTCAGCAAGTTTTTCTTGTTCCGCAGTAATTCGACGATCTTCTTCTGCTACTACTCGCCGTTTGTCCTGAATTTCACGAAATTTTTCACGTTCAAGTAGATACCGACCTGGGTCCTTCTGACGTAGAGTATCCCAATCAATATCAGGCTGTTGAGCTCCTTCTAGGATAGCGTCTAGAGCCGCTAATTTCTGCTTTTGAGTCTCATACCCCTTATAAAGTTCTTGCCCACGAGCATCGAGTTGAGCACGGAGTTCTGTAGCTTCCTGAAGTCGCTTATCAATAGCGCCTTCTGCAGAGTATTTATTCTTTAAATCTTTAATTTTAGCTTTTTTGTTTTCACCGTCAACAAGAACATCCAGTTCTATCTCATCGATATCAATATCTTCTTCCCCTTCTTCGCCAGTAGGCTCTTCAAGAGGAGGTTTTTCTTCCGTCTCAGGTTCTTCTACAGGAGGTTTTGGTTCCGCCTTAGCAACCGGAGGTTGTGTTCCATTAGGTTTTGCAGTCGCAGGTTTTTCCTCTGAACCTGGAGCAGGCATAATCAGAGACTTAGCAACCTCATCTAGCGAGCCATCATCAAAATCGTTATCAGGCGACATTTAGCATCCTTATTTCATTAGCTATTCTTGTCAATTGTTCTACAAATTTATCAACGACTTTAGCTTGATAAAACAAATTATCTCTTTCAACAATATCTTCTGCCAAAAGCATAGCCGAGGCATATTCTTGTTTCATATCACGAATTATATCATCAAATAAAGGGTTATCAACTATTTCCTTTATCAGTTGTTTCCGACGGAATTCCAAATCGTTCATTGGACCGTTCCATTCGTTCTCTGAGCAGCAACCTTCGCTTCCGTTGCTTTAATTTTTTCTTCCTCAAGGCCGACTTTAGCGACATCAACCGCAAAGTCCATGTCTGCCTTATCCCGTTCACGATCATCCTGCATATAAATTTCTGCAGTCCTTAACTTATTATCAGAAATAAGTTTTGCTATCTGCGCCTTTAGCTGACCTATATCATTCTGACTCTTCTGTTGCAACTTCTGTAAATCACTGTCGTGCTTGAGTTGCGCCTTCTGAGCCTCAACTTTAACAAGGTCCAGCATAGCTTGATTTTGAGCCTGCTGAGCCTGTTGCATCTGTTTTTGGTTCTCACTAGCAGCCTGTTTCTGCTGTTGATCAAATTGTTGAATAATTTCAGGTGGAACATACGGAAAATAGTCTTGATTGGTATGAATACCACTTAATCTATTTAAATCTTTTAGAGTAGTACGAACATTATCCCAACTACAGAGTGGATTAGCAAGACCAAACTGCTGAATAATCAACTGTTGAGCAGACAGAGTCTGCATCAAAGCCATTTTCTTTTCATCAATACGGCCTGAACCAAGCCCAACATTAACCCGAACAGATACTTGATCGTGCCACCAACTAGGCTTAACAGTCATATATCCAGAGGATGTCTTGATAGACTGCTCTTGCTTTACATGACTGATAGCTGTACGTAGAATACATAGAAAAAGTTCTTTAATCCCAGATTCACCAATATTCCGGGCCATCATTTCAATTCGTGCATCTGATCCAGCGACAGCCGCCGCAGCAGCCACTTTCGTTGTAGATTGTAGAGCGTCAGCATCCAAACCCTGTGATAATGGGGTAATTCCAGAGCGTTTTTGAGATACTTCGTCAAGATACTGTAAAACCGGAAGAGTGGCACCAGCTACAAATGGAGTAACAAGTTCATTAATTTGCCCCATTTGCCGAACACGGATAATAGCTCCTATTTCACCATTCTTAACATCCTCTAAATTAACTACTTTCTCGTTAACTTCTGTTCTTGGGTTATTGACAAGAGCAGTATTATCTACAATAGAACGTAAAAGAGCAGTCTGTGCATCTTGATCTTGTACTAGATCTTCGGCCAAACATATTGGATGAAATACATGAGGTTGGAATTCTGACCTGACAACGGCGTAATTGGCGTAGTTAATAGGCTCATCAGACAAGAGTTTATAGTCTTCTCCGACAAGACCAAGTCGTCTGAGTTCTGCGATTCCATCTCCATCTGCATCTATCCGTATCAAGGCTTCCGTAAACAAGAGTTCACGCGAAGTAGGATCTATAGTAGGTGAAGCTCCACCCTCTTCCTTAACTGTATAAACTCGTCTACGCTCTTGATCTTCAGTAGAACTTTCACTGTAAGTTGGAATATCTTTTAAATCTTCAAACTTATAGCCCATTTCAATAAGAGCAGAAACTTTTTCAGCTCTACGATGCCCTACAAGGAAAGCTCCTTCGACATCAGTAGCTTCACCATCTACAATGAATTCTTCAGGTGGAACACACGCCAAAGTCCATATATATTTTGACCGAAGACCTGTAAAAACAGACTCTGTTGTACTCTGCTCAGTCATTTTCATCTGAGTTCGTTGAGTAATAGCCTCAACTTCTTCAGGAGCAGCAGTTTCGTAGGTCTTATGATAAGGAATTTCTTTCTTTTGAACGGTGATCTTAATCACACCGACTCTAGCTTTGAGCGAATCAATGCAAGACTCAATAAAAGCCCGATAACCCCCCGCCTTCCAAAAGACTGAGTTACAATAGATTGTAGCATCCTCACACATCTTCTCGTCCTCCTCATCATCTGAGTAGAACTGAGCAACTGTATCAGTTTGTGTGAAAATACGAGCAATAGAAGGAATTACAGACTTAACACCATCCCGAACCTTAGTAACGATTACTTTTGACCGCCCTTCAACCGTCTTAAGACCCACTTGGCCCTGATAATACTTATCGACAGTGTGGCGTATGCCCTCCAGGTTCGAACCAATGAAATCAACCGCTGACTCAACGGCGGTTTTAGCGATTTTTTCAATTTCTTCATGAATTAACGGCTTAATGATCGTAGGATCATTGTCCTTATCGTTCTTAGAACTACTCTCGAATAATGCCATTAGTTAAAATTTCCCCGAATACTATAGACTACACCAAAATTATGGCTTTTTTATGGCACTCACCCATATTTTTAACATTTATTTTATATTCTTATTATAAAACACCAACCCACTTCTGGCAAGATGCTCCGCACCCTCTGATCCAGCTATAATTCGCACTCTTTGAGTATCTATATCTAATAAAGAAAACCAATGCTCTTCCATTACTTTAATCCAATACTTCTCAGATTGGCAATTTACATGATGAAAGCCACCTTGACCAGGAAAAGCATGAGATAATATTACAAATTTCCCACATTCTAAAGATGCTAGTATATTAGGAAGATATCTTGCTTCTACATGTTCTACAGTTTCTATACAAATTACTAAATCTACACGAGTAACAACAGCATGACGCGTCAAATCATGATGAATTGTAGGATAAACTGCTCTTCTAGCATTAGCATAAAGACCATCAACAGCAAGGGCGGGGACGCCCAGGGAGTGGAAGTAACTCGCGGCATACCCCATCCCAGAACCGAGATCCATCATAGATTTAATAGCGAATCTATCTACCAAATAATCCCAGACCTTAGGACTATGAGTACAAGGGTCTCCTACGAAGATATTCCCACCTACATGGGGCTGAGTAGGATCTTCAGCATAATCATAATTCATGCTACGGATCCAGCACGGCTTATCGGTGTCTTCCAATCAGACTTATTAGGTCCTCCAAGAAGGAGTCCTCCTTCCGCTGCATATCTAAACGCGTCGGCACCATGCGAGGCCCAGTCGTGTAAAGGTTCTGTTTTTTGCACTTGCATCTTTTCAACCCATTCTGCTCTATACATCCGCAGACATTCAAGTCCACGCTCGCAACCATCCACATCGAAGAAGCACATAGGTAATATACCACGAACGGCTGATATCCCATCATCCTTAGCTTCCTTGGTCAATAGAAAGCATTTATTATTTCGCTTTTCTAGAAATTCTACTCGTGTCAGCCCAGTCTGGAGCTCATGTGCTCCTGCATCGTGTGGTAAGATATGAAGGTCTATCTTATATGGAAGTGAACTAATCCAATCGCAATAGTGTCCAAGATCTTTATTTTTATCTTCATAATACTTAATGAAATGCCACTCTAGCCCCACCATCTGGAAAACCCAGATCGAGAGCATATCCCCGAACGCCAAATCCCAGGCAGCAAATGTTTGGGCTGATCGGTCGTGAGCGACATACGTGATTCTTCCAGAAGCTTCAGCTTCGCTAATATGCTTGCCGTAATAGGATCCCGTGGTGAGGATTTCATATCCACCAGCCCAAGTATGCTCCGCCATAGCCGGGTCGGTTGCGTAGTCATGAAGCATCTCCTCATATAACACATCAGGAAAGAAGGGGTTATCCTGCCAGTTCGCCTTTACCACAACCGTATTTGGCGGCTTGATAGGCTGGCGGAAGAAAAGATCGACAGCGTCAGTCTTGAAGCGAGGATTCCACGAAGCCCAGATCTCTGAGTCGGGTTTTCGTATCGTAGGACGAAGTAGACGCCAGGAAGCGTGAGAAATATTCTGTGCCTCTTCACACCATGCGATGTCGTAACCTTCCAAACTCTTAATATTCCCAGCATTATAAGACTGAAGTCCCTTAAAGATCATCAGGGCGCTATTGACGCCCCGAATCTCCTGATCTAATATCTCGAAATGTGATTGAAGATTCATATCTTCAATCTTATCTATCACAAGCTGCCTCACCGACTCCCTAATCGATGACTGCACCTCACGCAGACACACTATCCTCTTGGGCTTTTCATACATTTTGAGGACAGATTGCTCGGCAAAGAAATGACTCTTGCCGCTACCCCGTCCTCCATGAGCTCCCTTATAGCGGGCATCCGCTAAGAGGGGAACGAATACCGCAGGAACTGCTCTATTTAGTTCCATTACCCTGCGCTATCTTAATTATATTATCCATCCATACCGCGGTATTAGGAAAATCTTCCTTCACGCCCAGGCAATACACTATTACCGCCCTTAATCGCTCATTAGATGACATCAGCACCTCCTTATTTGAAGGATACTAGGCGACGTGTACTTTGTCTTTGGGGATCTGTCGAGTGTTACCTGCTCGAGCAATCTAACACCCTCATCCTTGCTTCCTAGTATCCATCAAATAAGGGAAACTCTAGAGGGTAGAGGCAAGACCGGGGGTCGCGCGTTCCCTCTAGAGTCCCATACAGCACAGGGGCGAACCCTTTGCTGGATCGTTACCCGGAGAAGGTTTGGGCGATGCTCTCCCGTCTCCTCCGGGTCGCTAAGCAGGCGGACGGTGAATCAACCCGCTAAGTTCAAACCTTTGATGCGTGGATCTTCGAACAACTTGTCAATCACAGCCTGCACAGCCTCGCGCTCAGCAGTCAAGTGACGTATTGCCATGACCCACGCATCCCAGGATCCGGAGTGCTCCGAATGCCTAGTCTTATTCCCCTCTGCCCCCGCAATCATCTGCATAAGCGTATCACGATACTCCTGAGTATACGACAAGATAGCTCTAAGAGCCACAGTCTCCTGCCTCTTTATCTCAGCTTCTGTGAGCTCATGCGCCTGCGAGGGTGATTCTACCTTCGGTAATACCTTCGACAGATCCGACAGATCCAACATACCCTACCCCCTGATATAGAACTCTAACTACGCTACCTTCTTAACTTCAGGCTTCGGAGGTTCTGCCTTCTTAACTATCTCGAAATCTGCCACAGATAGAGCTCCCCCAACTCCCGCTGGGCCATCCACTAGCTTCAGAGAACCACTGGAATGAACAATTCCTACCTTGAAATCTCCTTCCCACGTCTTATCCTCTGCCTTCTTCCGCCTCACCGTATCCCCGGCCTCGATGGTCTTAGCCTTGAGCTCTGCTTTGGCCTTCTCAGCCTTAGCCTGATCTTCCTTAGCCTTCGCTTCCGCAACTTTCGCTTCTTCTGCGGCCTTCGCTTCTGCTACTTTGTCCATCTTAATCTCCATTAGTTAACTCGTTCACTACTCGGCGCATTCGCCGGTATATCCTCATTCTGCCTGGATAAAGAGGCGGGGAGCTGCCGGGGAATCGGTTCAATCACGGTCATAGTTATCATCTGAGGCATAGTCCGTGCATCCGGAGGAGTTTCCTTCGGGTCAGCCCACACCTCAGGAGCCGCCCGCCTCAGAGCCTGCATGAGTACCTTAGACCTGACTGGATCTTCTGTGGTTAGCACATCAGCCTCAAGCCGATACACCCGCTGAGCCATCGCGAGTTCGACATCATAGCCAAATGTGGGATGGTTATCGACCCATTGGGCCGCGACCCTATATGGGATTCCTGCTTTGCCAGCAGAGGCTCTTAGACTGAAGCCATCTTTGACTGTGTCCAAGACTATCTGGGCGATGTCCGCATTGTAGATGGCGGAGGTGCCTACCCACTCGAGTTCGTTGCGCCGGTCCTGCATTATACCCCGTGAGTCCCTGACCAATAATCTATACAACTCCTTGGGCTGTGTCGAGTATTTTCCGCTGGAGTTGTATCACACAAGTTATCAATCCAATTATGAGTCTTATCTCTATCTATATGACCTATTACTTTAGGCCAGTACCCATGAACGAAAAACCAAGCTAGTCTATGTTCATAAATATTTCCAACTCGTCGATACCCATCTACATCTACATAGCCTGCTCGTTTACCTGCGCGATAACCAGTTTTATAGATAAATATTCCCTTTGTGGGATTATAGGAAAACCTTTGTTTAAGATCACCGTCCATAATATTACAGTATGGCACACTTTGGACCTGGTGACAAGGGGTGGGGGTTGTGGCAAATTGCCGCAGACTGTCATTACGTAGCGTAAGTCTAATTTCGAGGGGCGCACGGTGGGTGTGATGAGAAGAGGCAGGAAAAGGAGGAGGAGGGGGGCCTTACGAAGTTACTTTTCTACTAGGTAGGCAACGCCGCCTAGCCTAGGCAACTTTACCTATATGTGCTACTAAGCCTAGGTTAGGTATACTTACCTATATAAACAAATATACCTAGCATAGGGTTAATATGCTAGGTACAAACAGGCAACAAAAATGGCCTAGGTATTGCTACCTAGGCCATGCTTTAGTTGCTAGGCTGCCTTGCCAGCCCGTTTAGGGGCTGCTACAGGGGCAGGCGCAGGCGCAGTAGGTAAGCTAGCTACATGCGCCGCAATGGCCTGTACGGTACCGCTAACTGGCGCAGGCGCGGGCTTGGCAGCAGGGCCAATGGTAATAAAACCATGCTTAGTGTCCCATGCCAAATCTTGCGCAGCGTAGCCTTTACCGGCAAATGCCGCATTGGCCGGGTCTAGGCATAAAGCCCTATACTGGCCCACTGTAATGCCTTGGTAATACAGGTTAAAACGCCTGTAAGCCTTATTAGGCTGCCCCTTAGCATTAAATGGCTGCTTTGGGTTATGGCCAATGTTTACTTTTATTACTAGGTTGTTATCCATGGTAGGTATTTACCCCTAAATGCCAGTTGCCGTAATGGCCCCTGCGCAATGCCACAATGGCCAGGAAATGTGGCCAAAATAAGGCACACCGCTCATCTGGCCAAATTATTTTTTGTTCCTTCTTTGTTTCATGCCGCAGCGTCAGGTTCCTGCGGAACGCAGATGCCGGAGGCGGACGCGAGCGAATCAGTTCAAGGCCGTACGGATTCTTTCTACGAAGAATGGACTTGATTCTGTCTACAGATTCTGTCCGGTCTATCAGGTCCTTCGAGATTTTTTCTGCTCTTCTGATTCTGTCTGTTCTATTGATCACCTCGTGTGGATTACGAAGATTGACTCTATCTAAATGACTGATATTAGGTCCGCTCGTGTGGTTTACGAAGAATCCAACAGGGGGAAATGACCGAATCGGCCCCCTGGA
>Ga0105252_10000273_pt1 | contig 41443 bp, 26 predicted proteins | sample EasRivMeERMZT100_FD_89675 | JGI IMG/M metagenome (GOLD analysis project Ga0105252, IMG submission 89675) | Soil microbial communities from meander-bound floodplain in the East River, Colorado, USA - East River MetaG ERMZT100 | ecosystem: Environmental > Terrestrial > Soil > Floodplain | place... | reverse complement strand
CTTGTCGTTCGTGCGCTGTGAGCTTGATTTCGTACGGGCTTTGTCTGGGCACCAGACCAGCTTGTCACAACAGGCGCAGTCTGCAACATAGAATACGTTTGTGTATTTATGAAAAGCAGTACTAAGCTAGACCGTTGGAGATGACGCAGGAGGAAGTAGTGAGGAAGTAGCGAAGTAGCGCCAAGGGTAATTCAGCCGTTGACACCCCCTTGACCTTTGTTAGGCTGCCCGCTCGGTTTTCTCGGAATTCACAAGAAACTGGTTGGATTTTGTATTTTTGCACGACTCTGTTTTATGGCCAAATCATCGAAGAAATACGCTTATTTGTTCGGAAATAAAAAGGCGGATGGGAATGGCGGCATGAAGGCGCTGCTGGGGGGCAAAGGCGCCAATCTCGCCGAAATGACCCGTATCGGACTGCCCGTCCCGCCAGGCTTTACCATCACCACCGAGGTCTGCACTTATTACTATGACCACAAGAGGACTTATCCCAAGGAACTGTGGCGACAAGTCCAGGCTGGCATCAGGAATATGGAAAAGGGCCTGGGCAAGAAATTCGGTGACCTGCAGAAGCCATTGCTCGTAGCCGTCCGCTCCGGGGCCCGTGATTCGATGCCTGGGATGATGGATACCATTCTTAATCTGGGCTTGAATGATGAGACGGTCCTGGCGCTGGAAAGGACCAGCGGCAATCCTCGTTTTGCCTGGGACTGCTATCGGCGCTTCATTCAGATGTATGGCGATGTCGTCATGGGCGTGCAGAAGCGTCCCGGCGAAGACCATGAACCTTTCGAAACGGTCCTCGAGGGACTCAAAGAGGAACTCTTTCCCGGCAGACATCATGTTGAAGACACCCAAATCGATGCCAAAGGCCTAAGGCAATTGGTCAACCGCTTCAAGGCTCTGGTCAAGGAACGAACCGGCAAAGCATTTCCGACCGACCCGTGGGATCAGCTTCATGGGGCAATCGGCGCCGTATTTGGTTCCTGGATGAATGACCGCGCCATCGTTTATCGCCGCAAGTATGGGATCCCCCACGAGTGGGGCACGGCCGTGAACGTGCAGGCCATGGTCTTCGGCAACACGGGGGATCGCTCCGGCTCGGGTGTCGCCTTCACCCGTGATCCGGCCAGCGGTGAAAAGATCTTCTACGGTGAGTTTCTCATGAACGCGCAGGGCGAGGACGTGGTGGCGGGCGTACGCACACCGCAGCCGGTTGCCAAGCTAGCCGAGATTATGCCCACGGCCTACGCAGGGTTGGAACGTGTCCGCAAGATCCTCGAAAAGCACTTCAAAGATCTTCAAGACTTCGAGTTCACGATCGAAGAAGGCAAGCTGTTCATGCTGCAAACCCGCAATGGCAAACGCACCGGGCTGGCGGCCGTGCGCATTGCCGTCGAAATGGTTGCCGAGAAACTGATCGACTGGAAAACCGCAATCATGCGTGTGCCCGCCGAGCAGTTGGATCAGGTGTTGGCGCCGGTATTCGACCGGACCGCAGTTAAATCGGCCAAAGTTATTGCTAAAGGTCTACCGGCCGGTCCCGGAGCCGCCACCGGCGGAATCTATTTTAACGCCGACCGAGCGGTGTTGGCCGCGCAAAACGGGGAAAAAGTCTTGTTGGTGCGCATCGAAACCTCTCCCGAAGATTTGCGCGGGATGATTGCGGCGGAAGGCATCCTCACCGCCCGAGGTGGCGTCAGTTCACACGCCGCGTTGGTCGCTCGCCAGATGGGCAAAGTCTGCGTCTGCGGGGCCAGTGCGTTGCATATTGATTACCAGACCAAGGAGCTCACGGTCGCTGGTCAAACCTTTAAGCAAGGCGATTACCTTTCCATCGACGGCACCGCAGGCGAAGTCTATGCGGGCGAAGTCAAGACGGCCGCGTCGGAAGTGATCCAGGTATTGCTGGAAAAGACGCTGAAGGCGAAAGACAGCCGAACTTACCAGAATTACGCCAGGCTGATGGGTTGGTGCAGCAAAGTGACGCGTTTGCAGGTCCGCACCAATGCCGATACGCCGGCCCAAACCGCCAATGCCGTCGCGTTCGGCGCCAGCGGCATTGGCCTCTGTCGTACCGAGCACATGTTTTTTGAAGGCGATCGAATCGACGCCATGCGCGAAATGATTATCGCCGAAGACACGACCGCGCGAAAGAAGGCTCTCATCAAGTTGCTGCCGTATCAGCGCGAGGACTTCATTGGCATCTTCGAGGCGTTGGACGGGTTGCCCGCCACGATTCGCTTTCTGGATCCGCCTTTGCACGAATTCCTGCCGCACGATCACGCATCGCAAGGAGAGCTGGCGCAGAAGCTGAACGTGAGCGTGGACAAAGTCTCCAAGCGCGTTCACGAATTGCACGAATTCAATCCGATGTTGGGCCATCGTGGTTGCCGGCTCGGTGTTGTTTATCCTGAGATCAGTGAGATGCAGGCGCGGGCGATTTTCGAAGCCGCTGCCGCGGTGCAGAAGAAAGGGACTAAAGTCAAACCCGAGATTATGATCCCGCTGGTTGGCTTCCCAAAGGAACTCCAATTGCAACTGGAAGTCGTTCATCGCGTGGCGGCCGAGGTAGGCAGGGAAAAGAAAACCAGGTTCAATTACCTGGTCGGCACGATGATCGAAATCCCGCGTGCTTCGCTGGTGGCGGACGAGATTGCGCGTGATGCCGAGTTCTTCAGCTTCGGCACTAACGACCTTACGCAAACGACTTTGGGCATGAGCCGCGATGATTCCGGTTCCTTTCTCCCGAAGTATCAGGAACTGGATATCGTGAAGAAGAATCCCTTCGCATCCGTGGACCAACTCGGGGTGGGCAAATTAATGCAGATAACGTGTGAGCTCGGCCGCAAAACACGGCCGGACATCAAGCTTGGCATTTGCGGCGAGCATGGCGGTGATCCCGCTAGTGTGAAGTTCTGCCATCGCATCGGTTTGAACTACGTCAGTTGCTCACCCTTCCGTGTGCCTGTGGCACGGCTGGCGGCCGCCCAGGCGGCTTTGACCGACGCGAAGAAGGCGTAGCCGCGGCCTTTCATCAGAGGATCAGCGTCCGCGCTTCCCGACTGAATACGGATGGCAGAAGCGGAATTTCAGTCTTGAGTTATCCGGTTGAAGGTTCGGTGAGGTTCCCCATTGCCCGCACCGGAGCGGGGCGACTTAACTTGGCCACTAATAGCCAGGCCGTATAGGCCAGAAACATCAGTGCACACAGGTTGAGGTAAAGAGTTTGGCGATCGGCATCGAGGCCAGCAAGTGAAGGGCAGAGAATCCCATACAAGGGCAGTTGCAGCGCGAGCAGTTTGCCTTTGATGCCGGGAATCACTCGCGCCACGAGCCAGGCCAGAAACAGAAAGAGCGGCAATAGAACTACGAGGGCTGTTCCCCAAAAGCCAAACAGGAAGTCGCTGAAGTCCCCAAGCAGGCCATAGGCAAAGGCAGTGCCAGCCCCGAAGCAAATGCTCAATAAAACGGCGTGATTCGCTCCGGCCAGCGTGAACCCCACGATCAGCAGCGCAAAGATCAGCATCCAGAGGCGCACCGCTTGATTCAAAACAGCCGTGGTTGTGGCGCCGGGCTGCGGCAATTTCGGGAGTGAGATTCCCATGCCTTTGTTCGAGATCGCATGATCGAGCCGATAAGTGAGGATGCTTCCTCGGCCATCGGCTGCAGCTTTGATGTCTGTCGGAGACATACAACCTTCAGGATAATTCAGCCGCCTCTTGGCCAGGTCCGGTAGGTGCAGGTTCAAAGTGAAGTCCCGAATCTCTCTCGGCTCACGAACCTGAAAGTACCAGAGCGACATACCGCGACTTTTGAAAGCGATGTCCAAATCCAGCACTTCGCCTGGCTTGACATCGCGAGCCAGAAGCAAAGAGCCTTCCGTAAGTTGCATTTGTGCAAGGATATCTTGCTCGTTAAGCCGGGCGACAAGACCATCATACATGGCAGTGGCGGCTGGAAGAGGAAATATCAAATGGCCTTTCACTTCGCGGGCGGAATGATTTTGGAGCCGCCATGTGAATCGGCAGGCGGTTTCGTAGCCTCCGTAAACGGCCGAACCCTTCTTACGCGGACTCTGACGAAGGATGACTTCATGCCGAGCCAAGACAAACGGGTTATCACGAATAAAATGGCGCACCGTCTTTTTGCGCAAGATAGCCGGTTTGGTCAGATCTTCGGATTCGATGCGCTCAGTAGTTTCCTCGTCGTAAAAAAGATCCACGCGCAGTTCGCCCTGGACCTGTTCTGCGCCCCAGATTGTTTGCACGGCATGGTAATTTGCCTCCGTGATGCGTCCGTGATCGTGCTGAAATCTGTTTACGGTCTGATGGAGATACGTCCGCAGGAGTCCAAGGGCGCCCGCCAGAACGACCGTTAAAGCCAGCACCCACAGCAGCCGCTTAAGGTGCTCATAGACCAGCAACAACAAGCCAGAAAATGAAGAGATCGCGACCATGACCGGCCTCTGTGGAAGCCCGGAGACAAATACCGCCAATAATGCTCCGGCCAGGAAAAAGGCCAACAGCGGTTCCGTGTTGCATAGATCGGTCCCGCGGTTAAGCAACTTGGCAAGAAATGGCTTCATGACGATTCAAGGCAATTGATTTCGAGACGGCGCATCGAAGGCTCAACTCTGAACATCACGACGCAGCCATCTTGCATCTCGTCTGTTGAGGAAGCCAGAACCGGATGCAGAACTTATCGTCCCCTCAAACTCGAGAGGCGCGGTGGAATGGACAACTTGTCCGTGGATTCTGTTCAGGCCGTCCGGACAATTCTTCTGACGACAGAGTGGCCACCCCCCCGTGGGGAAAAGTTGATCGGCTCGATCTTCTGCTATTCTTGATCCCGCGGCCTTTTGATCTGGACGGGACAATGCCCAATCTTTGGAGGCCCAGGCCAAATTTGAGACGCAACTGACGGCCTTGATTCCGGCTCCAGCGCGTTTTCGACGTTTTTAAGTGAGTCTGGCAGTGGCTTATCTTGTGCTCAAAAGCCAAAGTATGAAAAAACGGCTCTTCAGCTTGTATCGGAGAAGAGATTGGGTTTCAGTTCTCATTTTCCTTCTACTTCACCAAACCGCAACCAGCCAGACGCCGACGATCTCCAGGATCGGGACCTTGGGCGGTTTCGCAAGCACGGCCTACGCCGTAAACTCAACCGGTTATGTTGTCGGAGACTCGTACACCGCCGGCGATGTGGAGGACCATGCTTTTCTTTTCAGTGGCGGCGTGATCACGGACCTGGGCACGTTAGGCGGCACGTTCAGCGCGGCCTTCGGTATCAATAAGACTGGCCAGGTTGTCGGTTATTCGGGCACCACCGGCGATGCCGCCACTCACGCCTTCTTGTTTAGCAACGGAACAATGACGAGCCTCGGCACGCTCGGCGGCAGGTTTAGCTCTGCCACCGCCATCAACGATGCCGGACAAATCATTGGCCACTCCACCACTGCCAATAATCTTACACATGCATTCCTCTACAGTGGTGGCGTCATGACGGACTTGGGTACTCTGGGCGGAGCATTCAGCACGGCAACGGCTCTGAATTCCGTCGGAGCAGTCGCTGGCAGATCTTCGTTGGCAAACCAGGCAGACGATCACGCCTTTCTATGGCGCAATGGTGTTCTGCGCGATCTGGGCACGCTCGGAGGCACTTCCAGTTCGGCAGCGGGCCTGAATGATTCAGGCTGGGTCGTTGGTGCTTCGACTACCAGTGGCAATCTTCAGATTCATGCCTTTCTCTTCGATGGCTCCGTGTTGCGAGACCTTGGGACCCTCGGGGGTGGCTACAGTGTGGCTAATGCGATCAACAACTCCGGGCAGGTCGCTGGTGATTCTTATCCGACAGGTTCTACTGAGCTCCACGCTTTCCTTTACGCGAACGGCCGCATGCTGGATTTGGGCACTCTTGGCGGCTCCTACAGCAGAACCTACGGCCTCAACCGATCGGGACTAATCGTCGGTGAATCAGCCACGGTCGATGGTTTTGGACACGCTTTCCTCTGGGAAAATGGCGTTATGACAGATCTCAATACGCTAATCACTCCGGAGTCTGGCTGGGAATTGCTGACGGCTTACGAGATTAGCGACGGCGGACATATCGTTGGCATCGGATATTACTTTGGTCTTTTGGACTGGTTCCTTCTCTCCCTGAACCGGAGCGCAAATAATCCGCCCGTCGCCAATGCCGGTCCCGACCAAACAGCCGAGTGCGCGGGTGATCGAACGAATGTTCTCCTCGACGGCACGGCTTCAACGGATCCAGATGGCGATGCGCTCAATTATAAGTGGTATTTGGGAGATACCTTGCTCGGCACCGGTGCCACCCTTTTAGTTTCAGTCACACAAGGTTCTCACACGATTACGTTGAGAGTAACCGATCCCGGCGGCGAGACTGCAGAGGATTCCCTCAACGTCAACGTTGTAGACACGACGCCTCCGTCCGTGACTTGCCCGCAGCCTATTACTCTATCGACGGGCGAGGGATGCCAGGCGGCTATTCCTGATCTCCTTGCCCAAGTGATGGCCGCGGATAATTGCAGCCCGGCAGCGTCGCTGCTCACAACGCAGAATCCCGCCGCCGGTACTTTAGTGGGTTTCGGCACTCACACCGTGGAAGTGACCGTGACCGATCCGGCCGGAAACCGCAGCACTTGCGTCACCTCGGTTTCAGTTCGCGATGCCACGGCGCCTGTTATTGCCTCTATCACTGCGACTCCCGCTTACCTTTGGCCAGCGAACCGCCATATGGTTGAAGTCACACTGACGGTGTCAGCTTCAGATAATTGCGACCGCGCGCCAGCTTCCCGAATCATCGCGATTCACAGCAACGAGCCGGTTACCGACCTTCGTGACGACACGTCACCGGATTGGTCGATCACGGGACCATTGACCGCGAATCTTCGTGCAGAAAATTCGAAGGACGCGTGCGACCGTATTTACACCCTCACCATTGAGTGCACCGATGCTTCCGGCAATCGCTCAACGGCAACCGTGCGCGTGCCTGTGGGTCGGCAAAGGGCAGAGCTCTTAAAGCTGCCCGAGAAGAATTTGTCCCGGCAGGTTGACAGCCGCCGACAGAAGGCAACTCCCAAAAGGCGGATTTGACGGGCTTCGCAGCAGGTGTTTGTCAGAAGTTAATCCTGAGTCCCTGCTCCTTCATTGCCGAGAGCTGTTTTTTGGACGAGCTGTTCAACGGATTACCCGCAAGGAACATATTCACGTAGGGAGCGAAGCGCTTTTCACCTTCAAAATCTCTTTTGAGGGCCTTGGCCAAAGGAGTCGCATCGGAAATCTTGTTGTTCTCCAGGAAAAGATAATAGAGCCCGTTGAGACCTTCGAGAGCGGAGATGTCTGCAATCCGATTTTTGTTGAGAGAAAGGCTGGACAGATTGGCAACGGCCGCAATGCCTTTGATGCTTTGCAGCCCGTTGTTGTCCAGGTAGAGCGACCAAAGCCGCCTCAAATTCAGCAGCGGAGCGATGTCAGTAATTTTGTTATTGGACAGATAGAGCGAAGCCAGGTTGGTCAAAGAACTCAAGGGCGTGACTTCTTTCACGCGATTATTGGACAATTCAATATATTGCAGGGCCTTCATGCCGCTAAGCGGAGAGATATCCTCAATCTGATTGTCGGCCAGGTTCAGATATTGGACGTTGGCCAGTTCTCTCAAAGGGGCAACATTGGTGATGTTATTCTTTGCTAAATCGAGGGAGGCCAGGCTTCGGCATTTTTCCACCCCTGTTAAATCCTTGATTTGCGCCCCAGGCGCGTGAATGGTCGAAAGATTCACCACGTCGGCTTCAGTAATTGGTTTGGTGGTCTCTCTCTTCTCGAACACATACTTGCGGACTGCGGCCTCCAGATTTTTGTCCGGGAAAATGGAGACCTCTGCATTCGTTGATTGGGCAAGCAATCGATGCCCGCTCACAAAGATCAGAATCAGGGAGCCTACCGTGGGGAAAATCGTTTTCTTCATATTCACGTCTTGCCTGGGAGGAATTTTGAGAAGGAAGCCGAAACGTTGTCAAAAGAATTCCTTCCAGTCGCCGTTTGTGCGCGCTCGTGCATTGCCTCCGACTGGCTCGAACGTCCACTTTGTGGGCAATTAAGCCTGTTCGAACTTTCGCCGATGAGACTGGTGTTGAAGAAAAGGGCGGTTACTCGGCTTGCGTAGGAATGAACGCGGGTGCGTATTGGCGGTGAGAATCGATCGACCATATGAAGAGCACAGTTTTTGTCAGGCCCAATTTGAAGTTGTTCCTCCTCGCGGCAATCCTGATTGCCGTCATCCAAGACTTCATCGCGAACGGCCATTCAGTAGGACCGACCCTGCTTCGCTCTGAGGCCGGGAATACTGTAGCCACGTCGCCATTGGATTTGGAGTACTTGTTGGAACAATCCATCCAAGCTCCCAGTTCCGAAGTTTATATCCGAATCAGCCATTGCTTTGAACAGCGAAGGGACTTCCGCAGAGCCCTGCTCTATCTGCGGCGCGCGATCAAATTGGCTGAAGTGGAAGACGCCCGCGAATAGGGCGCGTTTCAAAATTATCTTCAAACATCTTCAAACACAATAGAGGAGTCGTTTAGGAAGGTTGAGTGGATCACGCTTTCCACGGCAGCACCGAGTTGATCATCCATTCCTGAATGTAAAGCGGCCGGCGTAATCAGTCATATTTCGGCCATCGTTTACGTGAAGCGTTCTCACCGAATTTGTCACCGGACTGCCCTTGGACTGTCATGTGAGTCGCCCACTCTTCGCTCGTTAGCAGACAAGAAACTTTGAACAACTATGAGTATGATTCTATCCACATCCATCCAACTAATCTTTTCTGTGCTTCGTTGCGCCCTCGTCAGTGCCGTTTCGGTCTTTGTCACGGCTTCGGCGGTGGCGCAAATCGGCTTTCTCACCACGAACGTGCCTTATACGGCGCCAGTGGGGCCGGATTACACGATTGTTCCGTTGCTAAGCGTGGGTGATCGCTTGCCGCGTACGAGCAATCCAAGTCAGCAATATCAAATGGTCGGCATTCCCGACGGTTTGGGCGCGCACGCTAATCCGGATGGCACGGTCACCGTTTACATGAATCATGAATTGCGTAACAACAACGTGTCCGAACCTATCATCGGTCAGCCACTCAATCGCGGAGCGATTGTGTCCAAGCTCATTCTTGCGTCGGACGCCTCGCTGCTTTCGGGCGACCGCGCCTACGACACGATTTACGCAGAGAACGTGCTCGTCGGACCTGCACCTGTGGTCGGCAATTCCACGGCGCCCTTCTCGCGGTTATGCTCTGGCTCACTGGCGTGGCAGCAGGCAGGTTTTGATCGTCCCATTTTTCTCTGTGGAGAGGAATCGAGTGGCGTGGCGACTTTCGATGGGCGTGGCGGCCAACTCGTGGCGATTTTTGAAAACGCCCTCTGGACATTGCCAAAATGCGGTCGGCTGTCCTGGGAGAACGCTCTCGTCCGACCGGACGCCGGTCTGCAAACGCTGATCATGTGCCTGGAAGACGGTGCACTGGGGGACTGCCAGCTCTACATGTATGTCGGGCACAAAGATCGCAGTGCGGGCGCCGGACCGCTCCGTCGCAACGGCCTCGATAACGGCGCGCTCTATGTGTTCGTCTCGAACAATCGCAAGAGGAATAGTGAGGTCAATTTTCGCGCCGGGAGCGTGACGGGGAAATGGGTGCTCCTTCCAGGCGCCGAAGGCATGACCGACGTGGGACTGGAGGCTGCTTCGGACGCCGTTGGCGCTTTTGCTTTTGATCGTATCGAGGACGGCGCCTTCCGGCCCGGACATCCTAATGAGTTCTATTTCGACACTACTGGAGGCAGTGAGGCAAACAGTCTCGGGCGCCTCTATCGCCTCGACTTGAACTCGAACAACATCTTTGGTCCCGCTAAACTCACGATTATCTATAATGCCGACGATATCATTGCCGCTGGGGGCGACATCGCGGTCAGCCCAGATAACATCGACGTGAGCGAGAACTATATCATGATCAATGAAGATGGCACCGGTCCAAGCAGTGCCGTCATGGCCGAGAAAGGCCGCAACGGGAATATCTGGAGGTTGGACTTGAACAACAACTATGCCGCCGAGAACATTGCGGAACTCACCGCTATCGGGCGCGATGGCAGCATGGTCAACCCAGGCGTTTGGGAGACCACCGGCATCATCGATACCGCCACGCTTTTTGGCGCCGACACGTGGTTGTTTGCCGTGCAGGCACATCCGCCCACCGCGGCGCCGGCGCCAAATACAGTCGAGGACGGTCAATTGTTGCTGATGTTTCGCAACGAGTGAGTCGCTCCAGTCCTCGGTGCGAGGCAGGTCCAGGATGTTTTTGGACCTGCCTTTTCACCAGTCAATCACCAAAACATGTGCCCACCGCGCGGGCGGAAGCGATCCATGGATGATCCGGCCGCACTTGTTTTCGCTTGCCAGCCACCTGGTTGATCGGCACAGCCTGAGTACCCTCACCACGGGCTGCCACCATGACACCAAAGACGCCTTCACGGATCAACTCGGCGCAGGCCGTGCCCAGTCGCGTGGCCAGCAGCCGGTCCACCGCCGAGGGTGCGCCGCCGCGCTGCACGTAGCCAAGAATGGTGACGCGTGACTCCAGTCCCGTCAGCCGCTCAAGCTGGGCCGCCAGCCGCATGGTGTTGCCGGCATGCTGGTGATACAACTCCGCCAGGTCCCCTTTTATCTTCAACAATTCCTTCTCCGTTGTCGCCCGCGCTTTGCGCGCCTGGACCGCTTTGAAGCGCGCGCCGTCATCGCGCGATAGCGCGCCCTCAGCAACCGCCACGATGCTGAAGTTCGTTCCGTGACGGCTGCGGCGTTGGATGGCGGTAACAATCTTTTTCACGTTATACGGTATCTCGGGAATCAGAATCACGTCCGCTCCTCCGGCCAATCCGGCTCCCAAGGCCAGCCAGCCGGCGCGGTGTCCCATGATTTCAGCGACGATGATGCGGTGATGGCTGTGCGCAGTGCTATGGAGCCGATCCACTGCCTCGGTTGCAATGCCGACTGCGGTGTCGAAACCAAAGCTCGTGTCGGTCATGGCCACGTCGTTGTCAATGGTTTTTGGCAGCGTGATGATATTGAGCCCTTTCTCGATCAGGCGGAGAGCGTTCTTATGCGTGCCGCCGCCGCCGATGCAAACCAGCGCTTCCAGGCCATGCCTTTTGCAATTCTTGACGATGACATCGCGCACGTCGCGGACCTCGCCCTTGACCTCCATGCGATGGGGCTTGATCCGGCTCGTGCCCAGAATTGTGCCCCCCACTGTAAGGATGCCCGCGAGCGTGGCCTTATCGAGGGCCATCATCCGTTCTTCAATCAGACCGAGGAAACCATCACGGATGCCAATCACTTCAATGCCATAGAGTCCCATCGCGGCCTTCCCCACGGCTCGGATGGCCGCGTTAAGGCCGGGACAATCGCCTCCAGCGGTAAGAATCCCAATGCGCTTAATCCTTTTCATAAACGATGCTGGCGCTCGTGAAACTAAAGTGGAATCGCTGAACCTCAAGCCCTTTTCGGCGGACAGCAGACTACTTGCGACTATTTGCTCTGTTTGCGCGCCAGCACCGCGGCTCCAGTGATGCCGGCATCGTCGCCCAGTTTGGAGGCCATGATCACTGTCTCTCCGAACGAACCGGGCATAACGTAGTCCTGGATGATCTTCGTGATGATGCCCAGCATGTCCTCTTCGAGCGCTTCGATCACACCACCGCCAAGCACAACCACCTCCGGGTTCAGCAAATTGATCACATTGGCCACAGCAAGGCCGGTGTATTCGGCTGCCTCCTTGACCACATCAGCGACGAACTTGTCGCCCCGGCGAATCGCTTTGCGCAGATCGCCACTGCGGAGGTCGCGCAGTTCGTCGCCCAGCATCTCCGTCAGGATCGTTTTCTGGCCATCCTTCACCGCGCTTTGGATCTTTTGGAACATCGCGTTGCGGCTGGCCACCGCCTCAAAACATCCTTTTTTTCCACAGCCGCACTTGGGTCCGTCGGGCACAAGCACCATGTGGCCAATCTCCCCAGCAATGTGATGCGCACCTGTATAAAGCTCCCCGTCGAAGATCAAACCGCTGCCAATTCCGGTGCCGATGAAGATGCCGACAACGTGGCGCGCTTTGGACTTTAGTTCCGCAGTGTACACGCCAAGCATCGCCAGGTTGCAATCGTTGTCGATGAAGACCGGTAGGCCGAGATGCGCCTCCAATTCACGCTTCAGCGGCACGTTCTGCCAGTCAAGGTTGGGAGCGAAGATAACCTGGCCTGTCTCCACATCGACGCCCCCCGGCGCTCCGACACCTACGGCTCGAACATGCTGGAGGCCCAAGTCTGCCTCATCCACGGCATCGCGCACACAGCAGGCGATTCGTTCCACAACGGCTTGGATGCCTCGCTGCGGCTTGGTGCTGGTTTTTGCCTTGGCCACACATCTCAACCCGCTATCAAAGACACCGCCAAGGATTTTCGTGCCCCCAACATCGACACCCACGACGTGTTCCGCCTGGCTGTTGTTCTCTGGCATACGATGCTAATCCTGATCTGCCGACAGCTCAGTCACCGTATCATGAAGTACGGGCTCAGGGCGCAAATAGTTGCGAGCACCGTCCGTGCCCGCAGGCGCCTCGGTCGGGCAGTTCCGAATTCGGCTGGTTCCGCAGCAACGCGTCACCTTCGGCGCTCTGGGCCTCGACCTGAGCGCTTCGCACTGCCAAGGCATTCTCAATGCAATCCCTCAGTTCAACCATGTTGACGGGCTTGCATAAATAGTGGTTCGCACCGGAAGCCAGGCCATTGAGCCGTGCCATTTCCCCGGCCAACGCGGTGAGCAAAATGACCGGGATGTTCGCTGTGGAAGCCTGATTGCGCAGGATATCGCACACCGAAAGCCCATCGAGGTCGGGGAGCATCAGGTCCAGGAGAATCACGTCGGGCAGAAACCGCCGCGCCTTGTTCAGTGCCTCCATGCCATCGCCCGCAGTGATTAATTCAAAGTCGTTTCTCTTAAGATGCTGGGCGAGCAAATCCAGAAAGTCCTTTTCATCGTCCACGAGCAAGATTTTTCTCGGCATGTGTACTTTTTAGCAGCGATACTCTTCTGCGCACAATACCTGGATTGTTAAGAACGTGTCACAATTCAATGCTCAGGGCTGACACACCGTGGTCTGGCAAAAATGAAAAGAGGAGCCGGCAAACAGAACCCTGTTTTTTCGCCCGGATAAATTACGGCTCTGGCCTCGCTGAGATTTCCAACATTCGCTCGATGGGCAGCCGGGCGCGTCGAATAATTGCATCGCTCAACTCGATCTGGGGCGCCAGATTGGCCATGCAATCGTGGAGCTTCTCGAGCGTATTCATCTTCATGAATTTGCACTCGTTACAGCGGCAGTTGTCCGTCGGCGCAGGAATGAAGGTCTTGTCCGGACATTCCTTCTTCAAGCGATGCAACATGCCGGCTTCGGTGGCGATGATGATTTGTTTGGAGAGAGTGCGCTTGCAAAAACCTACCATTTTTTCCGTGGAACAAATCTCGTCGGCCAGCATGCGCACGGCCTTGGTGCATTCGGGATGGGCCACCAGCGGCGCCTCGGGAAACTCACGACGGATGCGCATGATGCTGGCATGAGTGAATTCGACGTGCGCGTAACAATTGCCGCGCCACAAAGTCATCGGTCGCCCGGTTTGTTCCATCACCCAGGCCCCAAGGTTCTCATCGGGCACGAACAGCAAATTACGGTCTTTGGGCGATGCATTGACGATCTTCACGGCATTGCCGCTGGTGCAAATTACGTCGCTGAGCGCTTTGACTTCGGCGCTGCAATTGATGTAAGCGATGGTATAGAAATTTGGATCGGTCGCTTGAAAGGCTTTGAGCTTGGGGGCGGGACAGCTTTCCTCCAACGAGCAGCCCGCGTGCTCGTCCGGCAGCACGACTATTTTGTCTGGATTGAGAATCTTCGCCGTCTCTGCCATGAAGTGTACTCCGCAGAAGACGATGACGTCGGCGCTGGTTTTGGCAGCTTGCTGCGAGAGACCGAGCGAATCGCCCACGTAATCGGCCACGTCCTGAATCTCCGGCACCTGGTAGTTGTGAGCGAGAATGACTGCGTTGAGCTTCTCCTTGAGCGCGAGGATGTCTCGCGACAGCGCATCAAACTGCGCCGGAGGCATCGGTTTGCGGACCTCGAACCGATCCATGCCCCGCATTGGGACCTCCGTCACGTCAATCATAGGGGAGAGCGTACAACCGGGAACCCAGAGCGTCAACCCAGGGGCTGGATGGCCAATCGCATTGACCTATGTAACGTCTCACCCACCCTTCTCACTCTGCGCGTTCAGGCCGGGTCATTTGGAAAGCGCCGTGATCGTGTTTGGAGCGATATATCGAATAGAAGTTGGTTGGAGTGGCGCGTCCCTCATATTCGTAAAGCCCACCTGCATACCAGCCCAGGTCCGCCTGACCTTGAAATTCATACGCGCCACCAGCCGTCGCGACACTGAGGGGAACGACATAACTGAAGCTAAGAATCTTGCGGTACTTGGCATGATACCGGGCCCGGTATTGTCGATCCGATACTTTGGTAACCATACAGCGGAGGCGGCCATTGTGCCCATTCACATCGCTTCGCCAGGAGCCTTCCCAACTACCGACGATGTCGTTGGCAGGTGGCGATGTTGCAGCAGTGGCTTTCCAGTCACGACTAAACGAAGAGCAACCAGTGGACATAAGTCCACTCAGCGACAAGCTGAAAAGATAGCCCAGGAGGCGGAAACTCAGTCGCACGGCTTTCATTTGTGCTGCCTTCATGTTGACATCTTAAGCTTTACTCTGAAAACCACGCAACCTCCCCGGACGATCGCGCTGCCGCTGTCGTCGGTTTCCTCTTCTGCAGCGTGCTACGCAAAAGAAGAAAGCGAGGTTGGCGTGCAACCAACCTCGCTACTGTTCTCTCAGTTCCCCCTGCTGAATCAGCGGCTGCGCCGTATCATCCCTCACCCCGGCCCTCTCCCCTTGGAGGGGAGAGGGAGACGGTGTGAAGCGTTGCGGCTTAGTAATCCATGCCACCCATGCCTGGACCGTGGCCGGACGGAGCGGGTTTTTCCTTCTCCGGGACTTCGGTGATCAGGCATTCGGTGGTCAGCAACAACCCGGCAATCGACGCTGCATTCTGCAGCGCGGCGCGGGTGACTTTCTTCGGGTCCACCACGCCGGCTTTTACGAGGTCTTCGTATTCGCCGGTGGAGACGTTGTAGCCTTCGTTGCCTTTGCGCTTCTTGACTTCCTGCACCACGATCGAGCCTTCGGCGCCGGCGTTTTCAGCCAACGCACGGGTGGGCTCTTCGATGGCGCGCTTGACGATGTCCAGGCCGATGCGTTCGTCTTCGTCGGGCATCTTCAGGTTCTCGAGCGCGGACAGGCAGCGCAGCAAGGCCACGCCACCGCCAGGGACGATGCCTTCTTCGACGGCCGCGCGGGTCGCGTGCAGGGCGTCTTCGACACGAGCTTTCTTTTCTTTCATCTCGGTCTCGGTCGCAGCGCCGACGTTGATGACGGCGACTCCGCCCGCCAGTTTGGCCAGGCGTTCCTGCAACTTCTCGCGGTCGTAATCGGAGGTGGTCTCCTCAATCGAGCGGCGGATTTGATTCACACGACCCTGGATCTCGGAGGACTTGCCGTAGCCTTCGACGATGGTGGTATTCTCTTTGTCCACCGTAATCGATTTGGCGCGCCCAAGGTCTTCCAGGCCGACGGATTCCAGCTTGATACCGAGGTCTTCGCTGATGAACTTGCCGCCGGTGAGGATGGCAATGTCTTCAAGCATCGCTTTGCGTCGATCGCCGAAGCCAGGGGCCTTCACGGCGCAGACATTCAGCGTGCCACGAAGTTTGTTCACGACGAGGGTGGCGAGGGCTTCGCCTTCCACGTCTTCAGCGATGATCAGGAGCGGCTTGCCAACTTTGGCGTTTTTCTCCAGGAGCGGGAGCAGGTCTTTGAGGCTGCTGATCTTTTTCTCGTAGATCAGGATGTAAGCCTCTTCCATGCGGGCTTCCATGGTCTCGGCGTTGGTCACGAAGTAAGGCGAGAGATAGCCTTTGTCGAACTGCATGCCTTCGACGACTTCGAGCGTGGTTTCGATGGACTTGGCTTCCTCGACCGTGATGGTGCCGTCCTTGCCGACTTTATCCATCGCGTCGGCAATGATCTCGCCGATGGTGGTGTCCCAGTTGGCGGAGACGGTGGCAACTTGCTTGATCTCTTCCTTGTCTTTGACCTTCTTGGAGATCTTGGCGAGTTGTTCGACGGCGGCTTCAACGGCCTTGCCGATGCCGCGCTGGATGCCAATGGGATTGGCGCCGGCGGTGACGAACTTCAAGCCTTCGCGGTAAATCGCCTCCGCGAGCACGGTGGCGGTGGTGGTGCCATCGCCGGCGGCGTCGCTGGTTTTGCTGGCGACTTCGCGGACCATCTGGGCCCCCATGTTTTCATAGGGATCTTCCAGTTCGATTTCCTTGGCGACGGTGACGCCGTCTTTGGTGACGGTCGGTGAGCCAAATTTCTTGTCGAGCACCACATTGCGGCCTTTGGGACCGAGCGTGGCGACGACGGCTTTGGCGAGTTTGTTGACGCCCTTCAAGAGGGCCTGACGAGCAGACTCGTCGAAGAGGAGTTGTTTCGCTGCCATAGTACGTATTCTGGTGTTGAGTTGGTTATGTTAAGTGAGGAGAGGTTATTCGATGACTGCAAGGATGTCGTCGGAGTTCAAAATTTTGTATTCCTTGCCGTCAAGTTTGATTTCCGTGCCGCCGTATTTGCTGACGAGCACGCGGTCACCCTTTTTGACTTCGAACGGCACCTTCTTGCCGTTGTCGTCGGTTTTGCCCGTGCCCAAGGCAACGATCAAGCCTTCGGTAGGCTTTTCCTTGGCGGTATCGGGGATGATGATGCTGCCTTTTTTGGTTTCCTTCTCTTCAACCGGTTCGACCAGAACACGGTCACCGAGAGGTTTTAGGTTAATGCTGGCCATACGTTTTTTCGCTTTGGTTGTTGTTTGTTATGCTGAATCAAATCCCGCCGCACTCGCTGCGGGAAAAGGATGGCCTTGCATCGTCTGACCGAATTCACGCCAGTCGCTGCAAAGCCAAAACTGCTTAAGTCTTCTTTTCGTCCACCACTTCGGCGTCGATGACGGGTTCGTCTTTGCCGCGATCGCCTTCCGCTGCGCCCGGCGCGTCCTGTTGCTGCGGACCGGCTTGGGCGCCCGCGCGTTGCTCTGCCGTCTTTTTGTAAATCTCCGCCCCGGCCGCCTGTGCGGCTTCGTTGACCTTTTCGCTGGCGGTTTTGATTGCTCCAGCGTCGCTGCCCTTAAGAGCTTCGCGAGCTTCGGCAAGAGCGCTCTCGAGTTTGCTCTTCGTATCGCCGGACATCTTGTCCGCGTGTTCCTTGAGCGTTTTCTCGGCTTGATAAACCACGGTGTCCAACTGGTTGCGCGTCTCGATCTCCTCGCGGCGTGTCTTGTCTTCCTCGGCGTGAAGCTCGGCGTCCTTGCGCATCTTCTCTATTTCGTCCTTGGACAATCCGCTGCTGGCTGTGATGGTGATCTTTTGCTCCTTGCCCGTGCCAAGGTCCTTGGCGCTGACATGCAGAATCCCGTTCGCGTCGATGTCGAATGTCACTTCGATCTGAGGAACGCCGCGTGGGGCAGGCGGAATATCCGTGAGGTGGAACTTGCCAATAGTCTTATTATCTCTGGAGAACTGACGCTCCCCTTGAAGAACATGAATTTCGACACCTGGCTGGTTGTCCGATGCCGTCGAGAAGATTTCGGACTTCCGCGTCGGAATCGTGGTATTACGCTCGATGAGCCTGGTGAAGACGCCACCGAGGGTTTCGATACCGAGCGACAGCGGCGTGACGTCGAGCAGCAAGACATCCTTGACCTCGCCCTTAAGCACCCCGCCTTGGATACCTGCTCCAACCGCCACTACCTCATCAGGGTTCACGCCCTGGTGCGGATCTTTGCTCACCAGGGACCGGGAAGTCTCAACGACGCGGGGCATGCGAGTCATGCCTCCGACGAGGACAAGTTCGTCGATCTCCTCCGGCTTCATGCCCGCGTCCTTCAGGCAAGCCTTGACCGGCCCGACGGTGCGCTCGAAGAGGTCATCGCAGAGTTGTTCCATTTTGGCTCGGGTGAGTTTAAGACTGATGTGCTTCGGACCGCTCGCGTCAGCCGTAATGAATGGCAGATTGATTTCGTAAACTTGCGTGCTGGAAAGGGCAATCTTTGCTTTTTCAGCTTCCTCCTTGATGCGCTGAAGGGCGTCAGGCTGTTTCCGGAGGTCCATTCCCTGATCCTTCTTGAATTCGTCAAGGATCCAATCCATGATTCGAGCGTCCCAGTCGTCTCCACCCAGGTGGGTATCACCGTTGGTGGCTTTGACTTCGAAAACGCCATCACCAATAGCCAGAACAGATATATCGAACGTTCCACCGCCCAAGTCGTAAACGGCGATTTCTTCGTCCTTCTTCTTGTCCAGGCCATAGGCCAGAGAGGCGGCAGTGGGTTCATTAATGATGCGCAGAACCTTCAAGCCGGCGATTTCGCCGGACACCTTGGTAGCCTGCCGTTGGGAATCATTGAAGTAAGCTGGCACGGTGATAACCGCCTCGGTGATCTTTTCGCCGAGCCGCATTTCTGCATCGGCCTTTAGCTTAGCCAGGATCATCGCGGAGATTTCCGGGGGGCTGAATTGCTTCGGCTTGCCCTCCACCTCCACCTCCACTGCGGCATCACCGTTCGAGGCCCGGATAACCTTGTAAGGAACACGCTTTATCTCCTCTTGCACTTCCTCGAATTTCCGGCCCATGAAGCGCTTAATCGAATAGACCGTGTTCCGGGAATTCGTGATCGCCTGGCGTTTGGCGGCGTCACCCACCAACCGCTCACCTGTCTTCGTAAACGCGACAACGGAAGGCGTAACACGCCTGCCTTCTGAGTTTTCCAAAACAACCGGCTCTCCACCTTCCATCACCGCCATGCAGGAGTTAGTTGTTCCTAAATCGATACCGAGTACTTTTGCCATAGAATCGCTTTTGTTTAGAAAGAACGTAGTCCCTTTAGCAGCGTCAATGCCATGACCGACTCAACTAATATAACATATTATACACAAACAACTTGCGTATTAATATAGAACCTGACTCAAGGACGGGAACAGCCGCTTATAGAGACCCTATGTCACACATTGCCTCCAGAATGGCACACGCACGTCGGTTTTAATGTCACACCTGTTTCATCATGCCTTGTGCTTGGGTCTTGGGCCTGGGCCTCGCTTCAGCCATACCGAAAGAATGCTGATATCAGCAGGAGACACCCCTGAAATGCGTGATGCCTGCCCTAAGGTTGCAGGCTGCACCTTAGCCAATTTCATCCGGGCTTCCGTCCTGAGACTAGGTACCTGGTCATAGTCCATCCAAGACGGAATCTTTTTGTCTTCGATGCCCTTGAGCTTCTGAACTTCGGCCTCCTGTCTCTCAATGTAGCCAGCGTATTTCAGTTCAATCTCTATCTGCTGGATCACTTCAGTCGGCAAAGATTCATCGCGAGTGGGTAGATCGGAATAACTCACCTCGGGGCGCCGTAGAACTTTGGCCAGAATCTCACCGCCAACACGGGTTGAGTTAAGGCGGCTGATTTCGCTCAAGACCGACTTTCGCTTTCTTTGGAAGATCTGGTAGTTCCTCTCGGGCAGAAGGCCGATCTCATATCCGATTTGGCTCAAGCGCATGTCAGCGTTATCCTGGCGCAAAAGCAGCCGATACTCGGCCCGAGAGGTGAACATGCGATAAGGTTCAACAGTTCCCTTCGTGACCAAATCATCAATCAGAACGCCGATATAGGCTTGGTCTCGCCTCAACACAACCGCCTCTCGTCGCTGAACACGGCGAACAGCATTAATCCCAGCGATAATGCCTTGAGCGCCTGCCTCCTCGTAACCGGATGTTCCATTTATTTGACCCGCCAAAAAGAGATTCCGGCAGACCTTCGTCTCCAAAGATGGGTACAATTGCGTTGGCAAGGCAAAGTCGTACTCTACGGCATACGCCGGACGCAGGATCTCGGCCTGCTCGCAACCGACTATAGTCTTTACCATTGCGACTTGAACCTCGAAGGGCAGGCAAGTTGAGAAGCCGTTTACATAAATCTCATCAGTGGCGATGCCTTCCGGCTCCAGGAAAATCTGCTGACGCTCCTTCTCTGGAAACTTGACTATTTTGTCTTCAATAGACGGACAGTAACGCGGCCCAACCCCTTGGATAACGCCGGAGTACATGGGTGACTTGTCCAGGTTGGCACGAATGATTTTGGCTGTGGCCTCAGTGGTATATGTGATGTGGCAAGGCAATTGGCCGCCGGCTTGGTCAAGGATGGAACCGGGAGGATATTTCCCGTTGGTTGTTCTGTTGGCCGAATGTTCCACATGGAACAAATCGTCCTTCCAAAATGTGAAGAATGGCACCGGCTCGTCCCCTGGCTGCTCCTCCGTCTTGGAATAGTCAATCGACCGCCTCAAAAGCCTGGGGGGCGTGCCGGTCTTCAGCCTGCCCAGCTCAAGGCCGACTTCCTTCAACGAACCCGAAAGGCCCATAGCCGCCACCTCTCCGGCTCGCCCTCCCGATTGTTGGTTCGAACCAATGTGCATAAGCCCTCGCAGGAACGTGCCCGTTGTGACGATGACTGTCTTCCCGTGATACTGAACGTCGAGCGTGGTTTCGACGCCATATACTTCCGCGTCCTTATGAAGCAAGCGGGAGATCTGCCCTTGTCTTAAGTCCAAACCGTCCTGCCGCTCGCAGATCCACTTCAACCGGAATTGATACGCCTTCTTATCGCACTGCGCTCGCGGCGCCCAAACGGACGGACCCTTGCTCGTGTTCAGCATTCTAAACTGCAAGCCAGTCATGTCCGTCGCCTTGCCCATCTCCCCGCCGAGAGCATCAATCTCCCTGGCCAGATGTCCCTTGGCCAACCCGCCTATTGCAGGGTTGCAGGACATCTGTCCGATGGTATCCAAGTTGGCAGACAGCATCAGCGTCGAACAACCCATTCGCGCAGCGGCCAACGCAGCTTCAATACCTGCGTGTCCTGCCCCAACCACAATCACGTCGTAACTTTTTGGATAAACGAACATGCGATTAACTTCAGTTTAGCCTCAGTTGATTTCCAGTTCCGCTGTTTACGCGCATCACGGCCTTTATCTTTGAGGACGTTGATCGGTGTCCAAAGAATGCCCGTTATTTACATAACACATTGTCCATAAGCATATTGCAATCATGTATAAGCCGGGAAGCCCTTATCTCACGCCCATACCTTCCGTATCTCGTTTTCGCCATACACCCTCAATAACCAAAATGGGCTGGGAGCATCGCGAGAACAATTCTGGCCTGTCCTTGTAAGGGCAAAATGATCATTTCTCGTAGTCCGTCCGTTACCGATGTAGGCCCCACAGGAGCGCAAAAACTGTGGCGTCGCTTTCTTTTTCATGCTTCGTATCGAGTCACTGCGTCGCACTCGCGCCTGCAGGAAAGGATCAATACCGTATTCTTACACCGAGCCTAACAAAGGCGATCGGTTTGTTTCACCATTATTTTTCGTGAGATTGTTTAACAGAAGCAAACGAAGAAAACGAAGGAGGAGAGCGCTTTCCAAGACACTTTAGAGCAATGCTGTGGCCGAAAAGGAGACGAACCACAAAGCCACGAAGAGCACAAAGGCTCGAAAGAGTCCATCTTTGTGCTCTTTGTGACTTTGTGGTTGTCTGGCTATAGTTTTATTTAAACCGCTCTAGATTCGTGTCCATTCGTGGTTCCTGACTGAATTGATACGGCTAAGCCCGTCTTTCGGGCAAACCGGGCGGCGTTCTTGTCCCAAAGTTTGGCAAACATCGTACTAAGTTAGACATTCCTGCGGGATTTTTTGCCTTCCACGCCATTACGGTGTCCATCCTTTGCCAACTTTTGGACATTCCGGCCGCTCCGATGCCTCTGCGGGCCGTCGCATCGATCATCCGCACGGCACTTTCAGCGGTCCCGGCAGCTCAGGAGCGTGTTTTTGTCTCACGTTTGGAATTCCGTTGCAGGCGGATGCCCATCGGAGTACGGGGTCTGTCCACATTTTGGTGCGGGATGGACAGTGGAGTACACCGGATGACGAATGGAACAGGCAGGCCAGCCATCGGAGTACACCGGATGACGAAAGGAATAGACAGGCGAGCAATCGGAGTACACCGGATGACGAAATGTATGGACAGGCGAGCAATCGGAGTACGAGGCAGCGTCGAACGCGTGGTGGGGACAATCAAATCAGTGGCAGGGATGAAGAGGATACCAATGAGACAACGAAGCCGGGCCTCCTGCCGCTTCACTTCCGGTTAGCTACATTCCTTTTCTTAGGCGGCACTCGTCTCGCTTGGGACTTTAGCCGTAATAAACTTCGTATCGCTGCTGCGCTGGCGAATAAACCAAACAGCGTTAGTGCAGAAGGCTCAGGAATAACTACGACCTGCTGGTAATGGTACGAGCTATCAATTACGTCTAAACGCAAGGTGCTTAGCTCAATCGAACCACTCAGCATCGTGACCTGAACTGCACCGTGCAAATCCTGCCAGGCACCCTCTGCTCCACTTATCAACATACCGACAGGATTAGGCCAAGGGTCCAAAAGGTCCCCCCATTGGTCTTCCCGTATCACGCGGCCGCTTGTATTGCCCTCAAACATTCTCGTACGCACCACCTCGCCCGGATCTAAGATATCATCTCCCAAACTGAATCTGAAGGCGCCTGTGGGGCTCACCGGGGCGCCCTGAAGAATAGGTAGAGACGAGAATTGATACGTAAAACTTTGTCCTGTGCTAAGCCGAAGCCCCTCGGCGGATACTCCGCCGCAGCTGAGAAATAAGACAAAGATCAGATGCTTCATCGCATAGCTATGCATGTAAAGTCTTTCGCAAGCACTATTATCCACGCCGCCTAACAGTTCAAGTAAGCTTCAAAAGAGATGCCCTATTGGGAGCCATCACCGGACTCTAATTTTTTCGTTCGCTCTTCGTCGAGAGCAATTTGTGCTCGACGAGTCCACCCGTATTGAAAAGGCGAAGGCCACGACAGTCATCGGTCTTTAGCCTAAGTCACTTGGCGCGAGATGGACAGCGGAGTGCACCGGATGACGAATGGAATAGACAGGCGAGCAATCGGAGCACGAGGTAGCGTCGAACGCATGGTGGGGACAATCAAATCAGTGGCAGGGATGAAATAGGACAATGAGACAACGAAGCCGGGCCTCCTGCCGATTCACTTCCAGTTAGCTACATTCCTTCTTTGTTAGGCGGCACGGTTGTCATGCTGAACTCTCTCTCGATACATCATGAACCAAAAGAACGCGAGAAGTAGCGCGGACGTGCCGACAGTGCGAAACCGCAGCGACAACGCAATGAACACAGGCAAGGCCAGCAGGTGCATCACCAAGCCACTCGTCTTCAGTGCGCGTCGTGGAATGACGGAGATGCTGCACAGAAAGCAGAAGACGTAGTAAGCCGCGGGGATAACAAACGAGAACACCAGCCAACACTGCGTGAGAAGCGATGCGGACGACCACAGAGTCTGCAACTGCTCGCGGTCGCCCGGCCCGAAGGTGAATGTGATACGCGCCCAGACTGCCAGACCGAGCAGACTCAACGCTCCGACTAGAATCGCGTGAATCATGGTGTGCGCGTAGTGCCGCCTAACAGTTCAAGTAAGCTTCAAAGGAGATGCCCTATTGGGAGCCATCACCGGACTCTAATTTTTTCGTTCGCTCTTCGTCGAGAGCAATTTGTGCTCGACGAGTCAACCGGGCGGATCTCAAAATTTGTACACCCTCAAAGCCGTCCCATTAACACCCTGCTTTAGCGGGGTGTTCAGCGAGACCAGTCGTTTGAACCGCTTGAGCGGTTTTGGCACGCTGACAAACCGCTGAAGCGGTTCTGCTCTTCAGACGGACTCCATCACCCCGCTAAAGCAGGGTGTTAATGAAAGGGCTTTGAATACGAGGCCCTAACTCAAGATTGCCTTTGCAATCCTTCAAACCGGTAGCCAGACACGGATGCTGGTCCCTCGGCCTGGCTGGGACTTAATCGTGACTTTCCCTCGATGCGTTTCGATGACTCGTCTTACAATCGCCAGGCCAAGCCCTGTGCCCTTGGCCTTGGTAGTGCTCAGGAGTGAAGTGAAGGCCCGCCTTCGCTGCTCGTCAGTCATTCCTTCGCCCGTGTCCCTGAACTCAATAAGAAGATGGGAAGGCTTATCACTGCGCGCTGGCACGCTGACCGAACGGGTAATAATAGTCAACTTGCCACCCTTGGGCATGGCCTGCACTGAATTGAGCATCAGATTCAGAAACGCTTGTTCTAATTGCGCGGCATCAGCCATGGCCGCCGGCAAGGCTGGAGCGAGGCGGCGCACCAAATGGATGTTTTGGTTTTGCAACTTATGGCGAGTCAACAAAGTCAGATCGTTGATCAGCTCGTTCACGTCCACGGCAGCAAGTTTGGGCTCGGTGCTGCGCGCGAAGTCGAGGATCTGCTCCACGATTCGATTGAGCAGATCCATTTTTTGGCTCATGATTTCGGCATCCTTGCCTCGCGGATCACCTGGGGGAAACTTCAAGTCGAGCGAATGATAAAGCATCTTCATCACGGTGAGCGGATTGCGGATTTCGTGGGCCACTTCCGCCGCCAGCAAGCCCAAGGCAGACAGCTTCTCATTCTGGCGCAACTCCTCTTCCACATCGACGATCCGCTCGTAAAGGCGGGCCTTTTCGATGGCAATTGCCGATAATTCAGCGAGCGCAGAGAGAATGCGGATCTCCTCGTTCGAAAAGCTGTGCGGCGTTGCGGTATAAACATTTAATGCCCCGATGGCCTCGGCGTTGAAGAGCAAGGGCACACTCAAGAGCGAGAACAATCCTTCCTGGCGCGCCACCTCGACGTTCTGATATCGGCTGGAAACTTGGACATTCTCCACCTGCAGCGGTTTGCGGCGCCGGACCACAATGCCCAGTAAACTTTCCGCCATGCTCAAGCGCGGTTTCTGGACGTATGCTGCGGCCGCACCAAAGCTCGCTCGCAGATCCAGCCATTCCCGGGTTTGGTCGAGCAACAGCAGCGAGCACATCTTTGCCTCCATCAGCAGGCAAGCTTCGCGCGTAATGACCTTCAAAGCGTCATCCAGATTAAGCGTCGAGTTGATGGTCTGTCCGACGCTCACCAGCGTTTCAAACAAGCGCGCCTTGAGCCGCAATTGTTCATAGAGCCAGGTATTGTGAATGACCTTGGCAGCCTGGACGGCCAGCGCTTCCAACAACTCCTGGTCACTGGCATTAAAGGCATCCGCTCGACCAGAATCCACATTGAGCACACCGCGGATTTCTCCCTGCACTTCAAGCGGGACAGCCAGTTCAGAGCGCACATTGCGTCGCACCATGATGTAGCGCGGATCTTTCTTCACATCATCCACTCGGGCCGGGGTGCCGGTGCGGGCCACCCAGCCGGTGATGCCTTCTCCCACGCGAAGCTTGAGCTGAGCCGCGTTGGCGGGAAGACCTTGCGAGGCGTGAATCTCCAAAAAACCATTGGTGGGATTGATGAGAACCACCGAGCCGCTCGAAGCGCGCATCAGCCGGATGGCCTCCCTCAAGATCAATTGCAGCGCCTGTTGTGCGTCCAAGGTCGAATGAATCACGTTGCTGACCTGATGGAGGAGATGCAGCCGCTCATAGCGTTCCTTCAACTCAGCCAGTTCTTCACTCATACAAAGACCATCTAAGCAGAACAGGCCCTTGGGCGAAACGGCAAAGGTGCCTGATGGCCTAAGCCCGTATCTATTCAGATGCCACAGAAGGAAACGAAGGAAACAAAGCGCAGAGATTGGGCAAAACGGGCTGGGGCGAACGTGCCATTCCTCACCTTTTGGTGACGCAGGTTCAGAAGTCGCAAGCGTGTTGGAAAGCGCTCTCGTCCTTCGTTTTCTTCGTTTCCTTCTGTTAAAGAATTGGATAGTTAGTTACTGCTAAGTTGACGGCAAGTGCCATGGCCTAAAACGAAACCCAAATCCCGAACTCCGAACAACGGGAATTTTCACGCATCCGCCTTGCTCCTCTGTGGGCCGTCATTAAATTGACTGGCGTGAAGCGACCCGTTGCCACGCCAGCCATCCGTTTACGCGGTGTCCGGCACAATAACCTGAAGAATTTCGATCTCGATTTGCCCACTGGCCGTCTCATCGTCGTCACCGGCTTGAGCGGCTCGGGCAAAAGTTCCCTCGCGTTCGATACCCTTTTCGCCGAAGGCCAGCGACGCTACATAGAAACATTCTCTCCCTACGCCCGCCAGTTCCTGGACCGGATGGACAAGCCCCGTGTGGATCGCATCGATGGCATCCCTCCGGCCATTGCCATCGAGCAGCGCAATGCCGTCAGGACCACGCGCTCGACGGTCGGCACCATGACTGAGTTGTGCGACTACATGAAGTTGCTCTGGCCTCACCTGGCGCAACTTTACTGTCGCAAATGCGGCGAAATAGTACAGAGGGATTCTCCTCAGATAATTTGGGAGACAGTTAAGCGCGAGTGTTTCCCGGTGGAAGATAAAAGGCCCGAAGTTTTGGTCAGCTTCAATGTGCCTTTGTCTGAAAAACTCTCATTGGGCGAGTCCCTGGCCCTGGTTTCGAAGCAGGGTTACCAACGACTTCTTCTGAAGAATGAGATCGTGCGCATCGAAGAGGTTCTGCAGCATGCGCAGACGGAACCGTTAAATTCTCTGACGGTGATTCAAGATCGGCTGAGACTCACAGATGCCAGTCGCGCGCGCTTTGTCGAGGCCTGCGAGCATGCTTATCGCTTCGGCAAGGGCAAGCTGATCGTAAACTGGATCGATCATGTGTCGTCCGGCATTTTGCGTTCGCAATATTTCTCCTCTCATTATCACTGCGCCCGTTGCGACATCGAGTATCGCGAACCCGCGCCGCCCTTGTTCAGCTTCAATCATCCCATGGGGGCGTGCCCGACCTGTCGCGGGTTTGGGCGGATCATCACCATTGACTACAAACTGGCTATCCCGGATCGCTCCAGAACCTTGGCCCAAGGGGCGATCAAACCCTGGCAGACGGGGCAGGGAGCGGATTGTCAGCGTGATCTGATGCGCATGTGCCGGCATTACGGCATCCCGACGGATATCGCGCTCGAGAAACTGTCCGTCAAGTGGCAGGAGTGGGTGATTAATGGCGACCCCGATTACGGCAAAGGCGAAGAGCACGAATGGCCGCGAGCGTGGTACGGCGTCAAAGGTTACTTCCGGTGGCTGGAATCGAAGGCCTACAAAATGCACGTTCGCGTGCTGCTCTCCCGTTATCGCGCCTACTCGACCTGCCCGGATTGTCATGGACAGCGTTTCCAGCCCGAAGCGCTCCTCTACAAAGTAGGGCAGGCGTCACACGACAAAAAAGTTAGTGAACGAATCCGTTCGTCGGATTCCCCTGTGACAAGCCGGATGCCCATCCTGCATTCCCTGGCAGATTTTTATCGGCTCACAGTCCACGAGGCATTGCAGTTTATCGACCGCATCGTGGCGGAGCGTGGCATTCGCTCGGCAGATCCCATCGTCCTGGCTTTGAACGAGGTCCGATCACGGCTGAGTTATCTGGTCGAAGTCGGGCTCGGCTACCTGACGTTGGATCGGCCGACGCGGTCTCTTTCCGGGGGCGAAACCGAGCGAGTCAATCTCACGAGTTGTTTGGGCAGCCGCCTCGTGAACACACTCTACGTGCTCGACGAACCTACGGTCGGCCTGCACGTGCGCGATACCGCCAAACTGGTCCACATCCTGGAAAACCTTCGCGACATCGGCAACACCGTTATTGTGGTGGAGCATGAAGCTCGCGTGATGCGCGCTGCGGATCAAATTGTCGATCTTGGTCCAGGCCATGGCCAAAGCGGCGGCCACGTTGTCTTTCAAGGCCCATTCAAAAAATTGCTCGAATGCCCCGAGTCGCTCACAGGCCAATATCTGAGCGGCGCCAGGCAAATTGAAATTCCGAAACGCCGGCCAGTCAATTCGGCCACGCCCAGACTAAGTATCACGGGCGCGACGCGCCACAATCTCAGGAATCTGAGCGCGGACATCCCGCTGCAACGCTTTGTTTGTCTGACGGGTGTGAGCGGTTCTGGAAAAACCACGTTGGCGCGCGAGATCCTTTTGCCCAGCCTCAACGACCATTTGAACTCGAAATCGGCGGTCGCGAGCGCCGAAAAGAACCAGTCGGATGCGGAAGAGAACGACCGGGACCGATCGCCCTTCGAGCAGCGCTCTCTTTCTCTGGCGGGGCACGAACATCTTGGCCGCGTCGTGTTGATCGATCAATCACCCCTTGGCAAAACGCCGCGCTCCAACCCCGTGGTTTACATCGGGGCCTTCGATGATATTCGCGAACTGTTCGCCCAAACAGACATGGCAAAACAGAGGGGCTTGAGCGCGAGCGCCTTCAGTTTCAACTCCAGCCAGGGACAGTGCGAGCGCTGCCGTGGCGCGGGCTTCGAGAAGATCGAGATGCAATTCTTGAGCGACGTGTATATCTGCTGCCCGGATTGCAATGGGCGCCGTTACCGACCGCACATTCTGGAGGTGAAGTTAATGGCATCACTGCCCGAGCCTGGGTCCGATAGGAGCGATTCAAAGTCCGAATTCCGAAAGTCGAAATCCGAAATCCGCGAGTGGAGCATCGCGGATCTGCTGGAAGCGACGGTCGATGATGCCATTCAGGTGTTACTCTCCTTCTTTCATACGCCACCTGGTCGCCGCGCATTGCAGGGTCTGAAACTCCTTCAGGAAGTTGGCCTGGGCTACCTGCGCCTCGGCCAGCCGATAAACACCCTTTCCGGCGGAGAAAGTCAGCGCCTGAAACTTGTCAGCCATCTGGCGGAATTCGCCCACGCCCAGGCCGCCGAAGCCAAACCAACTCTCTTTGTGTTCGACGAACCGACGACGGGTTTGCACTTTGAAGACGTGCGCGTGTTGTTGAAGGTCTTCCAGCGCCTGGTCGATGCCGGCCATTCGCTGGTGGTGATCGAGCACAACCTGGACGTGATCAAGTCGGCGGACTGGCTGATCGACTTGGGACCGGAAGCGGGCGACCGTGGAGGCCAAATTATTGCGCAAGGCACACCGGAGCAAGTCGCCGTGTCCACGGGTAGTTACACCGGCCAGGCACTGCGAGAAAGTTTGCCGTTGGGCTAACGGTTCCGGTAAAGAACTGGCCGAGCACATCGTGACTACCGGCCGCTTCGTTGTCACGAATACGGTTGCAACCCAACAAAAACTCTATCAACTGCGCGGGCCGCAAGCTCCACAGTGGATCCCTCATTTGGGCGTGGACTCCGCCGCATCGGATTAGCGTTTTACCCCATTTGTCAGCAACGCGTATCAAGCGATTCTGTATTCAGGTCATCACATGGCCAAGTCAGACCTTTGATGACAGGCAGCAGATGCTGGAACAAAAAGCCATCCCCAGGTTCGATTTTCAACCCGAGAGCGTTTCCGGAAAAGCCGTGCTGATTACCGGCGGCACCACTGGCATCGGACGAGCGACTGCGTTGTTGCTGGCGGCCCGAGGCGCGCGGGTGCTCATCTTTGGCCGCCACCAAACAGAGCTGCGCGACGCGCTGAGTGATATTAATTCTGCGGGCGAAGTGTGCGGCCTGGTTGCAGACCAGGCGCGTCATGGCGACGTGCGCCGAGTCTTCCGGGAAGTGGATGAGAAACTGGGCGGTCTCGACATTCTGATTAACAATGCTGTATTTATTACTGTCTGGCGCAGCCGAAACGATGTGATGTTATCGCCGTCCAGATTCGCCCGCACTTGCAGAGCGACATTTAGATTCTGAATCGAAAATCGCGTGAAAACATTTGGCAGATTCATACCTCCGCACAATGGAGGCTCACCGCAGAGGACGCAGAGGATTTCGCAGAGGTCACAGAGGAGAATGACCACCTTCGCGTCCTCTGCGAGAACCTCTGCGCCCTCTGCGTTTAAGGCAAGGGCTGCGAGTTTCCATCCGTGGCCAGGTTTATCGTTCTCAGCTCATGAATGAGGGAGCCATTCGTATCGGTGTCATCGGAGCAGGCGGATTCGGCCTGATGGCGTTGCAGCACTTCACGCAGATTGCCGGTGTCAAACTGGTCGCGATGGCCGGCACGCATCGCGAAGCCGCCCTTGCGGCCGCACAGCGCTTCGGGATTCCGGACATTCAGGACATCGATGCGCTCGTCAGCCGTGACGACGTGGACTTAATCTATATCGCGACGCCGCCGTTCCTGCACCATCCACAAGCCATGAAGGCTTTGGGGGCTGGCAAACATGTCATTTGCGAAAAACCGCTGGCCATGGACGTGCAGCACGCCAATGCGATGATCGATCTCGCCCAGGAAAAGCATCTGCTGCTCATCGCCAATCTCATGCAGCGATACAATCCGCTCTACGACACGATACAGCAGTTGGTCGAATCGAAGGTGCTGGGCGAATTTCTGCACGGCTATTTTGAAAACTACGCCAGCGACGAGTCACTTGGCCCCGAGCACTGGTTCTGGGACCGAAACAAAAGCGGAGGAATCTTCATCGAGCACGGGGTGCATTTCTTTGACGTCTTTGCCGGGTGGCTTGGACAGGGCCGCGTGGTTGCCGCTCAGCGCACGGTGCGGCCAGGCACAAACCTCGAGGAGCAGGTTAATTGCAGTGTGCGCTATCCAACGGGCACGCTGGTCAATTTCTATCACGGCTTCACGCAACCGAATCGAATGGATCGACAGGAGTTTCGTCTCCTCTTCGAGCGCGGAGATGTGAGGCTCGAGGAATGGGTGCCGGTGCGGGCGCGCATTCACGCTATTGTCGATGAAAAGGCCACTCGCGATTTAATGGAATTGTTCCCCGGTTCTCGGTTGGATATCACCAGTGCGTACGGCTCGAAGGATCGTCCCGCGCGCGGACGGCATAAGCTGCTGGACATTTATCAGATGATTGAGATCACCTACGGAGCAGGCAATCACAAGATGCATCGCTACGGCGATTTGTTGCGGGCGATGTTGCGCGATCAGATCCGATGGATCTACGATCGCAATCACGTGCGCAAGTTGACGCATGAAAACGGACGCGATTCGCTGGCGATGGCGGTCGAGGCGACGCGGTTGGCAGACAAGGCGCAGGTGGTTTATGGGTGAGTGTTAAAGCGTTAAAGCGTTAAAAGCGTTTGAAGCGTTAAATGCTGGGGCCTTTCGCGGTTCTTGACGATTTAACGATTTAACCGTTCAACGATCCAAAAACATGCAACAAAAACCAGCGCTTCCCCGGCTCTTCAACAAGTGTTTGCTCCGCCCATCCGATCTGGCGCCGTCGAGCAAGGACATGGAGGTCATCGGCGTCTTCAATCCTGGAGCAATCGCGACCGACGACGGCGTGTTGCTTCTGGTACGGGTGGCGGAACAGCCTGTGGAACGTCGCATGGGCTTTACCGCGTTACCGCGTTGGGACGTTGAATCAAAAAGCGTGGTCGTGGATTGGCTGCGAAACGACGAATGCGATCCTCGCGACCAGCGGGTCATCAAGCGCAAGAAGGACAGCCTCACCCGACTAACGTTTCTGTCGCACCTTCGCGTCGTTCGGAGCCGGGATGGAAAGCATGTCGACTCAGTAGAGGACACTGCCTTTTGGCCTTCCAACACATACGAGGAATTTGGCGTTGAAGACCCGCGCATCACGCGAATCGGCGACACGTTTTACATCACATACGTGGCCGTGTCGCGCCACGGAGTGGCCACCGCCCTGGCATCGACGAAAGATTTCAAGTCATACGAACGCCTTGGCATCCTCTTTCCGCCGGAAAATAAGGACGTGGTGTTGTTCCCCGAAAGAATCGGTGGTGACTACTACGCCCTGCATCGGCCCAACGCGGCCACGCCCTTTACCAAGCCGGAGATGTGGCTGGCCACTTCGCCCGATCTGATACACTGGGGACATCACGAACAATTCCTGGGCGGCAGTGAAGAATGGGACATCGGACGCATCGGCGCAGGCACACCGCCAATTCGAACCGCGGCGGGCTGGCTCGAGATTTACCATGGCAACAGCAAACGGGAAGAAGACAGCGGCATCGGAATTTATTGCGGCGGCGCCTTGTTGCTCGATTTGGAAAATCCCCGGCGAATCATCGGGCGGAGTGGACGTTTGTTCGTTCCCGAGACAAAGTACGAACTGGAAGGCTTCGTGCCGAACGTCGTCTTTCCCACGGGCATCGTCTTGCGCGACGACACGGCGCTCATCTACTACGGCGCTGCGGATACCTACATTGCCGTGGTTGAGTTTTCCCTTGCGGATATTTTGAATTCACTCCGTTCAGGTTGCTGAGGATCACCCCAATATGACCGGGCGGAAGATTGCAGCGCGGAGTCGTCTCTCATTCCATCGCCGCCAAAAGTTCGTCCAGCGATACGGTAGCAAAATTCGTGGCGGAGTCCGACATCGCGTATGGGAGGATCAACTCCCGTCCGTGGAGTAGCGCACCGCAACTGTAAACCACGTTGGGCACATAACCTTCCCGCTCATCCTCCGAAGGCTTGAGCAGTGGCTCGGGCAGCCGGCCAAGAACCTTCGTCGGGTCTTCCAAATCCAGCAGGAATGCGCCAATGCAATATTTGCGCATGGGGCCAACACCGTGGCTTAACACCAGCCAGCCCGCCTCAGTTTCGATCGGCGAGCCGCAGTTGCCCAATTGCACGTACTCCCACGGATAGGTCGGCTTGAGAATCATTTCCGGGTCGTACCAGAAATGGATGTTGTCCGAGAACATCAAATAAATGTTTTCGTTGTCCTGCCGGGACAGCATCGCGTAGCGCCCATTAACCTTGCGCGGGAAAAGCGCCATGCCTTTGTTTTGCACTGCCGGCCCGTTGAGCGTGAGAAACTTGAAGTAAAGAAAATCCGGCGTCTCCAGCAGTTGGGGGATGATCAGCTTGCCGTCGTAAGCGGTGTAGGTCGCGTAGTAAACCAGCGTGCCGTCGTCGTTTCGGAAGCGGACGAAGCGGGCGTCCTCGATGCCGTTGCTCTGCGAAGGCGACGTCGGAAAGATAACGCGCTCGGACACCCGCGTGGTGGGGGCGAACTGCACTTCATAATTCGATTGAGCAAAGAGCAGCATGCCACGGGCGATCGAGTCACATTCGGGGTCATTTGGCCGGAACTGCTTTGAAACACTGTCGATCTTTCTGCGCAATTCATCCAGAGTGAAAGACTCCTTCAGTTCGTCGAGGACGCGCCGGCTGAACTGACTCGTTAATCTCATCTCGTAGAGCTTGCGTCCGAAGAGGGCCTTCTCGTAGGACGCGTTGGGAATCTGGCGCGGCTCGGTCAGATACCGGGTAGGCGGGTTGATGGTGATCTGGTTTTGGGCATCCACCACACCAGTGCGAAATGTCACCGACGAGATGTGGCCTTCCCCCGTCGCGCGCAGGCTGAGAATGACACGCAAAGCCCCAGCAGGCAGGTCGGATTGATCCGGATGCGGCACGATGGAAGGATTGAACAGGGCCGCCGCCTCCAGGGCATACTCGTGAGTGAAGTAAGCGCCAATGAGGAGTTTTCGGTCCTCGGAAATCCTGTGGTTGGTGAGCAGATAGCGCTGCATCTGCTCGGAACGGGCCTTGAGCAAATCGCGGATTTGCTGGTGGCGCTCGGAGAATTCAGCCAGGACCTGTCCGAGCAGCGACCGCACTTCGGCTTCGGACAAGCTCATCACGCGGGCGCAAATGTTTTTGGCCCGCTGGTCGTTGTTGATTCTGAACGGCCGAATGAGCACGCGTGACTTGTTCGAGGTGAGAGTGATGCCGGTGCGCTTGACGTTGACGGTTTTGGGCCCGCGAATGGCGTGGCTGACCGACCGGCGCACGCGGGTTTGATTTTTCGCTCCGTTGCTTCTTAAATTCGTCCTCATAGATCCGTTTGAGCTGCCAGAATAACAAGACCGAGCTTTGGATCAGCAGAGATGATGCCCATGGCCGCAATAGCCCAGGATTTTAAGCCGGAATCGGCTGGTTCAGAGCTACCGCGGCAGCCAGTGCCAGTTTCATTTCCGTTAAGGCCAGCAAAAACGCCAGGGTCGATTCGGCCCCCTGATTCTGATTCGTCCGGTCCACATGCAGCGCGTCGTAGCAACCGCCGGTGGTCGGCGAGTAAAGTTCGAGGCCCAAATCGTTCCAGCCCAGGAACCAGTCAAAGGCCCTGCGGGCCTGTTCGTACCAAAAAGCATCGGAAGTCAGCCGGAACGCCTCCAGGCATGCCGAGATCATGGAAGCCGCCTCGATGGGTTGTTGATCGAAATTGGCGCGCGTCTCGCCGCGTTGAAAAAAACCATTGCAACCGATCGGTGAAAAATAGCCGTTCTCCGAACTTTGTATCTTCACCAGCCAGCGCAGCGCCTGGAGTCCTCGCTGCGTGACCGCGTCCTGCCCGCTGTCGGCGCCGCTGACGATTAAGGCCTGGGCGAGTCTGGCATTGTCGTAGGTGACCTTGTCCTCGCACCACGGCCATCTGTCTTCCGCCGTTTCGAACATGCGCATGAGACGGGACACGAGCGTTTCGCGAATTTGGCTTGCGATGCGATCTCCGCTCAGGCGCCGCAAGTATTCATGAATTCCGATCAGACTGAACGCCCAGCCGCGAGGGGAAGTGAAATCGGCCACGACGGGAAGCGCGCGGTTGAAAAGGTGCCCGGCCAAAGCCTGAAAACTTGGCCGTTGTGACCGGCCAACGCAGATGCCCAGGGCCCAAAGCGCGCGGCCATGCGAGTCTTCGGAGCCTCGCTCGTCGAGCCACTTGCGGTCGAAGCTCATGAAATTGTGAAAGTGCTTCGAGCTATCGTCGAACGCATGATTGAGGAATGCCGCATACGTGCTGGCCAGGGCGCGCACCCGGGGCGAATCATCTCCCAACTCCTCCAGCAGGGTCGTCAGAATGAACGCGCGCGCATTATCATCCGTGCAGTAGCCCTCGGAGAAATTCGGCACGCTGAAGAGCGCGTGCTGAAAAATGCCCGTCGAGTCGGTCATGCGGACCAGATGATCCAGTTTCAGGTCCGGCAGTTGGAGCGGCTCCTGGTCCAGCGTTTTGATGGCAAAGGATTTTCTGGACAATTCGGCCCGCTCCAGTCGCGCCTGTTCGAATGAACGCATGTAAAGCTTGGCCACATTGCTCCAAATCATTTCCCGCCCGAGCTTGTAGGCTTGTTTGCGGATCACATGGCGACGCGGTTCATCGCGCAACAGCCCCAGAACCTCGCGTGCGATCGCTTTGGCATCGCGAAAGGGCACCAGCACACCCCGATCTTCCGCCAGCAGTTCGGTGGCGTGCCAGTAGGGGGTGGAGACGACCGCCTTGCCGGCGCCAAATGCGTAGGAGAGCGTGCCGGAGGTAATCTGTGCCTCGTCCAGGTAGGGAGTGATGTAAAGGTCCGCCGCGCCAATGAACTCCTTCAGTTCTTCAATATCAACGAACCGATTGTAGAAGATCACGTTCTTCTGAATGCGGTTCCTCTTGGCCAACCGCTCCAGGCTGAAACGATAAGCTTCTCCTTCCTCGCGGAGAAGATTCGGGTGCGTCGCGCCCAGAACGATGTAAACCAGGTTGGGGAATTCGGCCACGATCTCCGGCAGCGCATTGAAGACGTGCTCGATGCCTTTGTTGGGAGAGAGCAATCCGAACGTCAGCAGCACGATCTTGCCCTCCACGCCGAACTTGTCTTTGTGAAAATTGGGATCGACGAATGGCATGTCGGGGATGCCGTGCGGGATGACATCGATCTTCGACGCGGGCGCGCTGTAAATCCCCTCCAGGAATTCCCGGCCGCGCTGGGTCATGACCACCACGCGGGTCGAGCGGCCAATCAATTCCATCATAACGCGCCGCTGGTCCGGATTCGGTTCGCGCAAAATGGTGTGCAGGGTGGGGACGACCGGCATCTTAAGTTCGCGCAGCAAGGCCATGACATGAGAGCCGGCTGGGCCGCCGTAGATGCCAAATTCGTGTTGAAGTGAAACCACACCGACGTTGCTGAGGTTCAGAAAATCGGACGCCCGTTGATAAGAGGACAAATCCTGTTCCTCGATCTCGAAGTGGACTTCGCTCGGATAGTCGTAACCGCTCTCGGTATCGTTGATGGGCACTACGAAGTAGCGGCTGCCAGGATATTGCGCCACCATGCTGCTGCAGAGATCGGAGGTAAAGGTGGCAATGCCGCACTTGCGCGGCAGATAATCGGCCACAAAGGCCACCTTTCGAATTTCAGACGTCGCTTCCATGACTACTGTGGTTTCCCTACAGCATCCTAAATTGAACCACTACGCCCTAAACCTAGTAGTGGATATTCTACCAATTTACAAGAGCCTAAACGAAGTGGCGGCTCGTAGTTCTCGTAGTTCCTTTAGCGGGCCTCTCTCCCTTAACCATCAAAAGCACACAAACACGCCCAAGCCGGAACGATTCAGTCAGGAACAGGAGAAAACAGAGAAAACGGAGGCGGGACTTGAGTCTTCTACGCCTAACGAAGCTCGTTGCCGAGTCACTATTTGGAGAACAACCCAAAATCCACACAAAACGACTCCTGTCCTCGTCAGAAATCCTCTGTTCCTCCCTTGTCTCCCGTTCAATTGAATCGTTCGGGCTGAAGCGTGAACCCCAACGTTGCTGCCCCGTTGGAGTCCGCGCTTTGCGCGTTTCATCTTCTTCAGGCGAAGCCTAAAAGATTTTTGCGCGCCGGATGCGCAGTGTTTAAGCTGGGTCATTAACAGTGAGCAACCTCATGGATTTAACCACGACCGTTGACGAGGCCATCAGGATTCATGGCGCGCGAGAGCACAATTTGAAGAATCTCTCGCTTACGATTCCACGGAATCAATTTGTCGTGATTACCGGGGTCAGCGGCTCGGGCAAGAGCACGCTTGCCTTCGACCTGCTCTTCGCCGAAGGACAGCGGCGATTTTTGGATTCCATGAACACGTATGCGCGGCAGTTTGTAGAGCAACTTTCCCGGCCTGATGTCGATTTGATCACGGGCATCCCTCCCACGGTCAGCATCGAACAGCGCACCAGCCGAGGCGGAGGCAAAAGCACTGTCGCCACCGTCACGGAAGTCTATCACTTCGTCCGCCTCCTCTTCGCGCGGCTGGGAACTCAATACTGCCCCGCTTGCCAACTGCCCGTGGAAGCGCAGACCAAGGACGAACTTGGGAGGCAATTGCGACATGAGTTGAAGAAGCGCGGCGATCTTCTCTTGCTGGCGCCGGTGGTCAGGAATCGCAAGGGGTTTCACTCGGATGTCGCGGAATGGGCTGCAAAGCATGGCTACGCGGAAATGCGGGCGGATGGAAAAATTTATGATACAAGCAAGGCGTTTCGCCTGGATCGCTTTCGCGAGCACGACGTCGAGATCGTGGTCGGTGTGCTGGAAAGCCGGAAGCGTCGCGCGCGTCAGACATCAAAGACGCCGCAGCAACTTGTCGATGAGACGTTGAAAATTGGTCGAGGCACCTTGTTCGCGCTGGACAATGCCCAACAACTGACAATTCATTCCACGGAACGGGCCTGCCCCAAATGTGGCCGTTCCTTTCAGCCGCTCGATCCGAAGATGTTCAGCTATAATTCGGCGCAGGGCTGGTGTCCGACCTGCCGTGGTTTTGGCGAATTGTTTTATCTGCCCGATGTCGATCGCGGCGCGCGGGCCGATGCCATCGAAGAGTCGTGGTTCGAATGGCAGGAAGGCAATCGCGAGGTCTGCCCGGATTGTCAAGGGACGCGGCTCAATCCCATCGTGCGCGCGGTGCGGCTCAGGGTCGGACATGTCGCCAGCCTTTCCCGGACCCTTCAAGAGCGCTCCCGGCAATTTCTGCGTCGCTTCAGCCGGGCCAGCCAGACTGGGGCTGCCGGCATGTTGGAAACCTGTCCTGGCATTGACGACTTTGCCAGCCTTTCAGTGCGGGAAGCTTACGATCTCTTTCGCAGGATAAAATTTAAGGGACGCGAGGCAATGATCGCGCGCGATATTCTGCCGGAGATTTGTGAGCGCTTGAAATTTCTCTGCGAAGTGGGACTCGCCTATCTGCAACTGGGCCGTGGCGTGACCACTCTCAGCGGCGGTGAGGCGCAACGCATACGACTGGCGGCGCAACTGGGCTCAAACCTCAGCGGCGTGCTCTACATTCTCGACGAACCGACGATTGGCCTTCATGCGCGCGATAACGAACAGCTCCTGGCCGCTCTGCTCAGCCTGCAATCCCGCGGAAATTCGCTGGTGGTTGTGGAGCATGACGAGGCCACGATGCGACGCGCCGATTACATCATCGACCTTGGTCCGGGCGCCGGAACCCACGGCGGGCAACTGGTCGCCAGCGGCACGTTGAAAGAGCTGCTCCGACACGAGGAATCCATCACCGGCCAGTACTTGCGCCAAAAGAAACGCTTTCCAGCGCGCGGTCAGCGACGCTCCGTTTTAGGAGCCAATGTAAGGAAGCTTACTTCTCGTGTTCGCAGGCAGCAGAGCCTCCTTACGTCGGCTGCTACAAAGAGTGATGGCTGGCTGACTCTTCGAGGCGCATCCACGAACAATTTGAAGAATCTTACGGTCCGTTTTCCACTGCGGCGCCTGGTCATGGTGACGGGCGTCAGTGGTTCCGGGAAAAGCACGCTGGTGCGGGAATGTTTGTTGCCGGCGCTGCAAGTAAAACTCAAAAGCGCAAAGCGCAAAGCGCAAAGCGCAAAGTCAACCGAGATCGTGAGCGGGCATGAGTCCATCCAATCCGTTTATGAGGTTGACCAATCGCCCATCGGCCGCACGCCCCGGTCAACGCCTGCCACCTACGTTGGATTCTTTGATGAAATCCGCCAACTGTTCGCGCAGACGCCCGAAGCGCGCTTGCGTGGTTACTCGCCCAGCCGGTTTTCATTCAACAGCGCCCAAGGCCGCTGCCCGGAATGTGAAGGGGCGGGCAATATCAAACTGGAGATGAATTTCCTGCCCCCGGCGTTCGTTCGCTGTGAAACCTGCGGCGGGACTCGCTTCAATCGCGAAACACTGGACATCGAGTGCCGCGGAAAAAGCATCGCGCACGTTCTGGAGATGAGCGTGGAGGAAGCCCTCGAGTTTTTCGCCGCTTTCCCGAAGATCAAACGTCCGCTGGAGGCGTTGGGTGACACGGGCCTCGGTTATTTGAAGTTGGGGCAGACGAGTCCTACGCTCAGCGGCGGCGAGGCGCAACGCGTGAAGCTTGTTACGCATTTGCTGGCCGGTCTGAAAGAGCAGTTAACGCTGTTCGATCCCAGGGAGAAACGGAATCTGTTCGTGCTTGAAGAGCCGACGATTGGATTGCACATGGCCGACGTGCGCCGATTGGTCGAGGTGCTTCAACGGCTGGTGGACGCCGGTCATTCCGTCATTGTTATCGAGCACAATCTGGATCTGATCGCGGAGGCCGACTGGATCATCGATCTCGGTCCTGAAGGAGGCCAGGCCGGCGGGCAGATTGTTGTCGAAGGGACGCCCGAGCAGGTGGCGCAGCATAAGCATTCGCACACGGGACGTTTCTTGCGCAAGGTGCTGGCCGATTCATGAGCGTTTGCTACGAGGAAATTGTCGTGGGCGAATCCATCATTCGTCACCCACCGAGCGCCCGCCATGAGATGATTTGCAGCCGGCTGCATGTGTGCGTTTCAGAAAGCCTGGCCAATGTCCCGGTGGCGCGGCTTTTGCCGTCTCGCACGCTCGTGGAACTTGCGCCGGGAACTTTGGTGCGCCCGGATCTCACACTGGTCACGGCGGCCACAGGCAAAGCCTGGTTGATAGCTGAAGTCGTGGATACGCCCGATCATCAAACCGACACGGTGATCAAAAAGAGCGTTTACGAAGAGCTGCGGCTGCCGCGACTCTGGATGGTGGATCCGCGCTACGACAACGTGGAAGTGTACCACAGTTCCACCTACGGCCTGAGCCTGAAACACATTCTCGCTCAACGCGACTTCCTCACCGAGTCGCTCATGCCGAACCTGCGATTGGCCATCCCCGAACTGTTCGGCCCGTGAAGCGCATCGCTACATCTGCTCGAGAACTTCGATGCCAAGCACCTGGAGCCCTTGTTTCAATACACCCGCTGTCAGATCACAAAGCGTGAGACGAGAGGCGCGTTCGGCAGGCTCGGCTTTGAGCACGGGGCAACTTTCGTAGAAACGGGCGAAATGCCCGGCCAGATCGTAGAGATAATTGCAGAGGAAATTCGGGCGATATTCCTCGGCGACGGCTTCCAAAACCAAACCGAAGTTAAGCAGATGTTTGGCAAGAGTGATTTCTTCAGAGGCCGCCAGGACAATACTTGGGAGGTCAGCCGTTTGGGAGGAACCAGGGCCAGTCACTTCCAGGCCGCCCTTGCGAAAGATGCTGCGGATGCGCGCATAAGCGTATTGGAGGTAGGGAGCGGTGTTGCCATTCAAGGCCAGCATCTTGTCCCAGCTAAAGACGTAATCACTCTGGCGGTTCGGCAGCAGGTCTGCGTATTTGACGGCGCCAAGGCCCACAATTCGCGCGATGTCGCGGCGCTGGTTCTGCGGAAGCTCAGGATTCTTTTCCGTGACCACTTTGAGGGCGCGCTCTTCTGCTTCGTCCAGCAGATCGGATAATTTCACTGTGTCGCCTTCGCGTGTTTTGAAGGGTTTGCCGTCTTCTCGGAGAATCGATCCAAACCACACATGGGCCAATTTCACTTTGGCATCCGGATGCCACCGGCGAAATGCGGCGAAAACCTGCTGAAAATGTAACTGCTGCCGGGCATCGGTCACATAGACGATCTCGTCCGGACGCCAGGTTTGCAGTCGATACTCAAGCGTGGCCAGATCCGTGGTGGTATAATTGAACCCTCCGTCGCTTTTCTGGATCAGGGCCGGCTGCCCTTTGAGCTGGGCATTGTCCTCGAAGAATACCGCGATGGCGCCCTCGCTCTCGCGCGCGACGCCCGTCTCGCGCATTTCCTTCACCATCTCGGGCAGCCGCGGGTTGTAGAAACTTTCGCCCAGCGCGTGGTCGAATTTTACGCCAAGACGATGATAAACGTTATCGAACTGGATTTGCGAGAGGGCGATCATTTCGCGCCAGATGCCAAGGTTTTCGGCGTCGCCGCGCTGGAGTTTCACCAGTTCCTGCCGGGCCTGTTCGAGGACGGCAGCGTCGGCTTCACAGGCCGCATTGGTTTGTTTGTTGAGCCGCTCCATTTCGGCAATCGGGTCGG